>Ga0172377_10007156_pt1 | contig 11479 bp, 9 predicted proteins | sample Pumphouse3metaG_FD_119749 | JGI IMG/M metagenome (GOLD analysis project Ga0172377, IMG submission 119749) | Leachate microbial communities from a municipal landfill in Southern Ontario, Canada - Pumphouse #3 metaG | ecosystem: Engineered > Solid waste > Landfill > Unclassified | place: Canada... | reverse complement strand
TTTATTTCGTTGTAATAATATATATAAGCAAGTATACAATGAAACCACTATTAAAAATAAAAGATAATTTAGAAGAAATCATTGATGGTAATTATCATCCAGAGATAACATTGCTTAAAGACGATGAGATAAACAAAATTGTTTCCAAAATCGATATATTAAATCTAAAATTAAACAGTGCTTTTGCCGAAACTAGAGATCAAAAAGAGAAACTTGACTATATATTAAACAATATTGCTGATGGAATTATCGTTTTTGATTGTTCGCTTAATATTGTTTTAATTAATCGAAATGCTTATAAAATCTTTGAAAGAAAAAATCTAAATGGGAAGAATTTCATTTTTTTAACTGATAATGAAACATTTTCTCAAAATTTAACCGTTATTCAAAAAAGCCACAAAACCATTACTTTTAAATTAGAAATTAATAATGTATATTTCGTTAATTTTACTTACACCGAATCGGGTTTAATTTTGGCCGTTCTTACAAACATAACATACGAAGCCAACGAGGGAAAAATAAGGTCCGAATTTTTTGCTAACGCAAGTCACGAACTTAAAACACCTTTAACATCAATAAAGGGATTTAACGAATTAATTGAATTAAATGTTAAAGATCCTAAAATTAAAAAATATACTGAAAAAATAAGTGAGGAAAGTTTGAGACTATTAGGCTTGATTGAAGATATGATGAGTTTATCAAAACTAGAAAACAAGAAAATTTTGAATCCAATTTCTTTGGATTGCTTAAATGAGACTGATGAGGTTTTTAATGAATTGTCTTTACTTGCAAATAAGAAAAACATTAGTTTAAAAGTTGAAGGGAATACAAATATTCTAATGGAAAAAGAAGATTTACATAAAATGCTGAAAAACTTAATCGAAAACGCAATTAAATATAACAATGTAGGTGGTTATGTTTTGGTGCATTTAAGCAATAATCAAAAAGAAAATTTTATCGAAGTCAAAGACAATGGTTTTGGTATTCCTACAAAAGACTTATCTCGAATTTTTGAAAGATTTTATCGAGTTGACGAGTCTCGAAGTCGAGATTCTGGAGGGACGGGACTTGGCTTAGCAATTGTAAAGCATATAGTTAATGTTTATGGTGGAGAAATTAAGGTTAGTTCAATAATTAATATAGGGACAACTTTTACTATAGTTTTTGAGAAGTAAAATTTTTGATTTAAGTGTTTTTAAACATAAGAATACAGTGTTTTCATTAAAAAAAGCAACCTTTTCAGGTCGCTACACTTTTTTAAATTTTGGTGGGAGAAGAGGAAATCGAATCCTCACGGGTTACCCCATACGCCCCTCAAACGTACGCGTCTACCAGTTCCGCCATTCTCCCAATGCTTAATTATCATATAAGAGTTTTGCTATTTTTTCAAGAAAAAGAAATTTAAAAAGAAGGTTTTTCGCAAATATAAAAGCAATCAAATTAAACTTGTATCGTTTAATGCTATAATTAAGAGGGTTTTAATAAATGTTAGATGAAAGAAATGTTACTACTTTAATGGATTTTTATGAATTGACCATGGCTAATGGTTATTTTGAAAATAAATCACAAGATAAAGTTGCTATTTTTGATGTTTTTTATCGTGAAAATCCAGACGATGCTGGATATGCGATATTCTCTGGACTGGATGAAATTATTAATTATATTTTAAATTTTAAATTTGATGAAAAAGATATCGAATACTTAAGATCTTTAAAAGTTTTCCGAGAACCATTTTTAAAGTATTTAAAAGATTTTAATTTTAAAGGCGACGTATATGCCTTTAAAAATGGTTCGATTATTTATCCAAATGAGCCAATTATTACAGTTGTTGCTCCTTTAATTGATGCTCAACTTTTAGAAACTGGCTTACTTCTTTATTTTAATCACGAGTCACTTATAACAACTAAGGCGAATCGAGTCGTTTTAAGTGCAAAAGGTCGTCCTGTTAGCGATTTTGGAGCAAGAAGAGCTCATAACGTTGATAGTGCTCTTTTTGGAGCAAAGGCGAGTTATATAGGTGGAGTTAGTTCAACTGCAACCGTTATGGCTGGTGAGAAATTTGGCATTCCAATATCGGGAACTATGGCCCATTCTTGGGTTATGAGTTTTGATAGTGAATATGATGCTTTTCTATCTTATGCTAAACTTTATCCAACAAATACCGTTCTTTTAATTGATACTTATGATGTTTTGCGATGTGGAATTAAGAATGCAATTAAGGTCAATAAAGATTATTTAATTCCTAACGGATTTCGTTTAAAAGCTGTTCGTATTGATTCTGGAGATTTAGCTTATCTAAGCAAGAAATGCCGTGAAGAATTAGATAAAAATGGTATGAATGATTGCAAGATTAGTGTTACTAATTCTTTAGACGAATTTAAAATAACATCTCTTCTTGAACAAGATGCAGCAGTAGATTTATTCGGAGTTGGAGAAAACATGATCACTGCAAAAAGTAATCCGGTTTTTGGTGGAGTTTATAAACTTGTAGCAATTGAAGAAAATGGTCAAATTACTCCAAAAATTAAAGTTAGTGCAATGGTGGAGAAAACTACAAATCCTGGTTTTAAAGATGTTTATAGAGTTTATGATGAGAACAATAAATCTATTGCAGATTTGATTACTATGCATGGCGAGAAGATTGATGAAACAAAGCCATATTATTTCGTTGATCCAAATAAACCATGGAAAAATTTGAGTTTTGCAAACTGCAAATTTAAGAGTTTAAGAGGAAAAATTATTGAAAATGGAAAGCTAATTATTCCGCTTCCAAGTATTGAAGAAGTAAAAACCTTTGTCCGTTATCAAGTTAATAACGAACTTTGGGAAGAGGAAAAACGTTTTGTTATGCCTCATACTCATTATCTTGATTTTTCGAAAGATTATTATGAATTAAAACTTAAACTTTTAAAGGAGAACAAATTCGATGAGTAAGATTGTTGTTTTTGGTGGCTCCTTTAATCCTTTAAGCAAGGCTCATGTTGGAATTATTAGATCAACAATTCGAAATCTTAAGCCTAGTGAAGTTATTATTGTCCCAACTAGCGATACATTTATTCATGAATGGAAAAAATTTCAGACAGAATTTATAATTCCACTTAGAGTAAGATTGGAAATTTTAAAAGAATTTGTAAGTAGAAATAAGAACATTTCTATATGTACTTGCGAGATAGATGGAGTAACTTCTAAAACATTTGATACATTGAGTTTAATTCAAAAAAATCATCAAAACGACACGATTTATTTTTTATCAGGGACCGATAAAGTTAAAGAATTTGAAAAATGGTATCGTGCAGAAGATATTTTAAAAAATTTTAATGTCATTTTTATTGAAAGAAATGGTGATTTTGCTTGTAAAATGATAAAAGAAAATCATTTCTACGATAACTATCGCGACCATGTTTCGTATATTATTAATCGGACAAAACAAGCTTATATTTCAAGTTCAAAGATTAGAGAATCTCTTGCACAAAAAAACTATAAAGCTTTATCTGAATTAACCTTTGTTTATGTTCTTAAAATTTTAGCGAAAGAAGGAATATTATGAAATCAAAATTTGGCTTTTATAAGGCAGGAATTGGCAATTTTAAAATCCATGTCGCAAATATCGAAGGAAATAAAAAAGAAATTGTTAATTTAATTAATGAAGCAAAAGAACAAAAACTTTCGATTTTATCTTTTGGCGAATTATGCTTAACAGGGTATACTTGTCAGGATTTATTTTTGAATCATGATTTTACCAATAAATGCTATGTTGCAATTGAAGAAATTTGTAAAATAATTCCAGACAATATGCTCGTTGTCATCGGTTCTCCTGCGATTTTAAGCGATAAATTATATGATTGCGCTTTTGTTTTAGTGAAAGATAAAATACTAGGTGTTGTTCCAAAAACATACATTCCAAATTACAATGAATTTTATGAGAAACGTTGGTTTAGTAGTGCGAAAGATGCCTCTCTAAATTCAATTAAAATTAATGAAAAAGAAATTCCTTTTGGTACGGATTTGGTTTTTGAAAGTGGAGATATAAAAGTAGGGGTAGAAATTTGCGAAGATTTATGGGTTATAAATCCACCAAGCAATGATCTTGCTTTAGCAGGAGCTAATGTAATAGTCAATCTTTCGGCCTCTAATGAAATTGTTACAAAAAAAGAATATCGAAAAAAATTAGTTATGATGCAATCTAGTAAGTTGTATTGCGTTTATATGTACGGTAGTAATGGATTTGGGGAATCATCGCAAGATTTGGTGTTTTCAGGCCACTCGTTGATTTATGAAAACGGAAATGAAATCAGTGAATCTTATGATGAAAAAGGTTTGCTATGTGGGATTTTTGATTTAGATTTTCTTGCTAATCAACGTCTAAGATATAAATCAAGTTTTGAAGATAAACCTTTGAAAGAATATCGTTTTGTTTCTTTTGGTGATGATTTTGAAATTACTTTATTACCTAACTTTTATGATGCATCGCCATTTGTTTTAAAAGACGTAAGCAAACGCGAAGAAAGATCAAGAGAGATTATTGCCTTACAAGCAAAAGGATTAGCACAAAGACTTGACAGTATTCATGTAAATAAAGTGGTTTTAGGTGTTAGTGGTGGACTTGATTCAACACTTGCATTACTTGTTACATTAAAAGCCTTTGAGCTTTTAAATCTTGATAAAAGAAATATTTATGCATTAACCTTACCTGGCTTAGCAACTTCTTTAACGACATTTAAAAATGCTAAAAAGTTAATCGAAATCACTGGGGCAACATATAAGAAGATCGATATTAGAAGTTCAACCCTAAAGCACTTAAAAGACTTAAAACATCCAGTTAACGTATTTGATGTTACTTTTGAAAATGCTCAAGCTCGTGAACGCACACAAGTTTTAATGGATTATGCAAATATGGTTGGTGGTATTGTGGTTGGAACCGGTGATCTTTCTGAATTAGCATTAGGCTGGTGTACATACAATGCTGATCATATGTCAATGTATGGTGTAAATTCTAGTGTGCCTAAAACTTTAGTGAGATTTTTAATTGAAGAGTTTGCAAAAGAAAATAAGGTTTATTATAAGGTTTTAAAAAATATCCTTGATACACCAATTTCGCCAGAATTAATTCCAACGAAAGACAAGAATACAATCTCACAAAAAACTGAGGAAATTATTGGCAAATATGATTTACATGATTTTTTCCTTTATAACCTTTTCAAGAATGGCTTTAATAAAGAAAAAATCTATAATTTAGCAAGAATTGCTTTTAGCAACTTGGATGAAGAATATATTATTAATACTCTAAATACATTTTATGACCGCTTTTTTACTCAACAATTTAAACGCTCTTGTTTACCAGATGGACCAAAAATCGGTAGCGTATCGCTTTCACCAAGGGGAGATTTTAGAATGGCGAGCGACCTTGATAAACACAATTCGTTTAATAAATAACTAACTATTTTTGTTTATAATTTCATCAATTAATGGAAGGGGAAATTCGGTGATTTTAACAATTTCCTCTTTTGTTTTACCTTCTTTAAGAAGACGAGCGATAATTGAATCCATTGATTCCCCAATTTCAATAATATGAAAATCAGGATCGAAAATTCTCACAACATTTTGATTCCATGGGGTTATATATGGTTTATTTAAGAAAACAGGTTTTTCTATGGAATTTAATTTATCTAAAAATTCATCAAAATTTTCTACTTCATAATAGAGTTCGTGGTCAATCCCATGATACTTAATTTCCACCTTCTGTTTACTAATGAGTTGATGAAATTTCGAATGTAAATAAAGTCCAGATTTAAATGCTACATAGTTTCCTAGGTCCATTAAAATTTCTTCATTAAACAAATCCATATAGAATTTCTTTGATTTTTCAATGTTTTTAACTGATATTAAGGTTCCTTTATAATTGATTTTCATATTTTTACCTCAAAAAAATTATACATTAAAACATGTAAATAGTTTTTATACTTTTCTTAAAGGTGGTAGAATATATTCGTTTTATGGGAGAGTTATTATGAATAAAATTTTAGTCGAAACTAGTGCTCGTCACATCCATCTTACCGAAGAAGCGTTAGTTACTCTTTGTGGAGTTGGTGCAAAATTAGAAGTAAAGAAAATGCTTTCACAACCTGGTCAATTTGCAAGTAATACAAAGCTTGATCTTGTTGGACCAAAACATACAATTGCTGGCGTGTCAATCCTTGGACCTTTAAGAGATCATAACCAAGTTGAAGTTAGTGCTACAGATGCTCGTACTTTAGGTGTTGATGCCCCTATTAGAGAATCTGGTGATGTTAAAGGAAGTGCTCCAATTACTATTGTTAACCCACTTAATGGCAATAAACTTGAATTAACCGAGGGATGTATTGTTGCTAAACGTCATATTCACATGAATCCAGAAGATGCTAGTGAATTTGGTGTTAAAAATGGCGACATTGTTAGTGTTAAAGTTGATACTGGTAAAGGTAGAGAGATTGTTTTTGGCGATACAGTAATTCGTGTCTCACCAACATTTAGTTTAGCAATGCACATAGATACCGATGAAAGTAATGCTGGCTGTTGTTTTGGCGTAACTTATGGAGAATTAGTTAAATAATGAGTGAAACATACACCCATATTTGTCGTGGAACTTGTTCGCGATCAATTACAATTGAATACGATAAATCTACAAACAAGATTCTCGGTATTGATGTTGTTGGTGGTTGTGATGGTAATCTTAAAGGCATAAATGAGCTAATTAAGGGCATGGATATGGATGTTGTTCATGATAAATTAATCGGCGTTCGTTGTGGACCTCGACCAACTAGTTGTCCAAACCAACTTGCTCTCGCAATTGAAGAAATTAAGGCTCAAGAAAAATAGTTGTTTTTAAGAATTAATTGGTATATATTAAATTTACTTATCAAGAACTAGGTAATGAGTGAGAAAACCTAGTAGCAACTCTAAAACAAAATTAGTAAGTGCTTCTCAAAAGCGAAGTTACCACACTTCGAATGATAAGTAGGCTGGAAAATTTAGACCTTCCACTTTTAGAAAAGTGGAAGGTTTTTGTTTTTTAAGGAGTTTTTATGGAAGAAAAAGTTTTATTTACTAGTGAATCCGTTAGTGAAGGGCATCCTGATAAAGTATGCGATCAAGTGGCGGATGCAATTTTGGATGCGGTTTTAAACGAGGATCCAAATAGTTTCGTTGCATGTGAGTGTTTTGCTTCTCAAGATTTTTTATTAATTGGTGGAGAAATCACTACTAAGGCTCATGTAGATTATGAAAAAATCGCTCGAGAGGTCATTAAGGATATTGGTTATGATAAAGATGAATATGGTTTTAACTATAAAACCTTGAAGATTTTGAATCTAATTAAGGAACAATCAAGTGATATTCGTCAAGGAGTTGAACATGGTGACCTACTTTTGCAAGGTGCTGGCGATCAAGGAATTATGTTTGGGTATGCAAGTAAAGAAAGTTCAGGATATATGCCTCTTCCTATCACAATTGCTCATAAACTTGTGCGTGTGGCATCTGCTTTGCGTAAAACTGGGGAGTTTAAAGATGCTCGCCCTGATATGAAAAGTAGTGTAACTATTGAATATAATGGTCGCAAAAAACCACGAATTGATACAATTTTAATGTCGTGCCAACATAATCCAGATTTTAATGAAGAGAATTTTAAAGAATACATTAAAAACAGCATCATGATTCCAGTTGCCGAATCATTTGGCCTAAATACTGATTTTAAAGTTTTAATTAATCCAACTGGCCGTTTTGTAGTCGGAGGTCCAATGGGTGATACTGGATTAACGGGACGTAAAATTATTGTTGATACATATGGTGGTAGCAGTCGTCATGGTGGTGGTAGTTTTAGTGGTAAAGATCCAAGTAAAGTTGATCGTAGCGCAGCATATATGTGTCGTTATGCAGCAAAAAACTTAGTGGCTGCTGGTGTTGCTGAGCGTCTTGAGATTCAAGTTGCCTACGCTATCGGTAGAGCTGATCCTCTTAGCATCAATGTTGCAACATTCAAAACAGCCCACTATAGCGATGAAGATATTTACTCTGTTATTCGAAAAGTTTTCGATTTTAGACCAGGAGCAATTATTAAGAATCTGGATTTAAAAGAGCATAAAACTTTTAATTATCGTGATTTGGCTCGTTACGGCCATTTCGGTCGTCCAGATCTTAATCTGCCTTGGGAGAAAATAGATAAAGTTGATGAGATAAAAGAACTACTTAAGAACTGCAAAAGAAAATAAAAAGTTGCCTCTAACTGAGACAACTTTTTTATTTAAAGTAAAAATCTTTAGAATTTATTAATAACAAGCATTTTTAAAACGTAATAAACGATAAAGAAAGCAGCTAAACAATACATTAAAACACTAACTTTTTTAGCTCTGCCAGCTGCAAGAGACATAATAACATAGCTTATGAATCCCCAGGCAATACCATCACTAATTGAGTATGAAAGAACCATAACAACAATCGTAATGAAGCCTGAAGCGGTAGAAACACCATCATCCCAATCAATTTCTTTAAGTTGTCTAAACATTAAAGTACCAACATAAACAAGAGCTAAACTTGTTACTGGAGCCAATCCACTTGGAGTACTACCAAACATTGAAAGAATTGGATATGCACCAATTGCTAAAATGAAAAGTAAACCTGTAACAACGCTTGAAAAACCAGTACGAGCTCCAGCACTAATTCCAGTAGTGGATTCAACAAATGAAGTAATGGTTGTTGTACCAGTAACAGCACCAATACAAGTACCAACGCTATCAACTGTTAGAGCACGTTGAGCATTTGTAATGTTACCTTCTTTATCGACAATTCCAGCTTCTTCACCAACCGCAACAAGAGTTCCAGCTGTATCGAAGAAATCAACAAATAATAAAGCAAATAAGACAGCATAAGTAGCAGGCTTTGTAAAAGCATCCATACCATGAATAAAGCATTGATTAAAAATATTCGAAATAGTCCCTAATTTTGAATATTCAAAACCTGAAGTAAAAAAAGCAGGCATATCAATTGCTGTAAGGGCTTCTTGACCTTGAGTTGCAAGAGTAATTTGGCCAATTGAGGCATCAATAATGCCCATTGTGAAAAGTGAAATGATAACTGCAAACGAAGCAATCTTTTTGTTTTTGAGATGTCCTAAAACAAGAACAAGAGCAATTCCGATAATGGCCATTAAAACCGGAAGCTTTGTAAAGTCGCCAAGAGTTACGTAAGTTGAAGCATTTGCAACAACAATTCCAGAATTCTTAAGACCTAAAAAAGCTATAAAAAAGCCAATACCAGCACCAACGGCTAATTTTAGATTTTTTGGAATCGCGTTCAGAATCCAAGCACGCAAAGGTGTAACGCTGATAATAACGAAAATAATACCAGCAACAAAAGTAAGACCAAGAGCTTCAGCATAATTGTAACCAAGCGTCCCACAAACGGTAAAGGCGATAAAGGCATTAACGCCCATTCCTGATGAAAGAGCGACAGGGAAATTTGCATATAATCCCATTAAAATAGTTGTAACACCAGAAGCAATTGCGGTTGCTAAGAAAATGGCACCAAATTCAGTTGAACCAAGACCATCAGCAATATTAATCCCGCTAAGCATTCCACTGTTAACTGGTAAGATGTAAAACATTGCAAGGAAAGTTGTCAAACCACCTAAAATTTCTCTGGTGATTGAAGAACCCCTTTCTTTGATGTGAAACATCCTCTCTAAGAAAGCTTTCATTTTTTAATCCTCCTATTTAGATTAAATAAAACTTTTACTATATTACAGACGAATTATAGTAAATAATTACCGAAAATACGCTACTAATTGAAAATAGTGAATATGCTGTTTTAAACAAGAACTAAGTCATCAATTGATTCATCTTTTTTTAAAAATGCAACAAACAAGATTTGTTATATGAAAATCACGAACGAAGCCTAGTGAACAACACATATCCTGCGTATTTAATTGATTAAGTGCTTGTTGACTAGGTTATAATTTAACATTTTTTAATAAAGTTTTGTATCTAAAAGTAAAAAATATTAACTTTTTTTAATAAACCAAAAAAATAGTAAAATTTTTCGATTTTTTTAAACAAAATAAAAAAGGTTATATTATAATATAAGTATAAAGATGTGTCGTACATAGGAGGAATAATGATATGAAATATCAAATCGTCGGCAAAAACATCACAATTACGCCTGCTATTTCTGCTGTAATTCAAAAAAAACTTGGGAGAATGGATAAGTATTTCGATCCAAGAGATGAGGTTCTCTGTCGAGCTGCTGCAAGAACTTTTCGCACAGGAGCAAAACTAGAAGTAACAATTTATACTAAAGAAATGACATTCCGTGCTGAAGTAGAAAATGAAGATTTATATGCGGCTGTTGATCTTGCGATTGATAAACTTGAAGGTGAGATGAGAAAGTTAAAGACTAAACTTCAAAAACGCTATGGACATGAAGGCCTTGGAAGATCAATTCTTTATGAAAACATTAAAGATGAAGAGACTGTTGAAGAAAATGCACAGGTTGTTAGAACTAAATCATTTGAGTTAGACCCAATGGAAATGGAAGAAGCCATTACAAGAATGGAAGCCTTAGGTCATAACTTCTTCTTATATCTTGATAGCGAAGATGAGCGCATTAGTGTTCTCTATAAACGTGAAGATGGTGGATATGGAATTATACAAGCAGAAAATAAAGTTGAATTAAAGTAGTAAAATATCTAAAATTGACTTACATCTTAAAAAATGTAAGTCTTTTTTTAAAGAAATGATTAAATATTTAGCAACCGACCTTGATGGCACTTTGTTTTACCCAAGAGACCGCAAAAACTATCTTAGTAAAGCGAATCTTTTTTTCGTCCAATCTTTTATAGATAATGGTGGAAAACTTATTCTTGTTAGCGGTCGTTCAGTGGAATTTGGCGAACGAGTAGTAAAAAAAATCGGTCGAGAAGCAACAATTATTGGATATAATGGAGCAGTTATTTCGGATAAAGGTGAGATTTTGAAGAGAAATCCAATTCCTAAAGAGGATTTAAATGCGATTCTTGCCGAAGTTTGTTCAACATATAAAATGGTTGGTTGGATGTTATTTTGTGATGATGGAATTTATTTTAAATCTCCAAAAAACAATAGACTTAGCGTTTTAGCAATGAAAGTATACAATCATAGCCAAAAAATATATGCGGAAAACATGTATTCAAAAGAAAGCGAATATGAAAATGCGCTAAAAAATAAAGATGTTTATAAACTGATGTTTATGGTTGGTATAACCCAAAAAAAACAGCGCGAAGCACAAGACTTTAACCGAATATTGAGGAATGCTTATGAGTCACTAGAATGTGCTTGGTCAAATCAAGTAATTGAAATTACTGAAAAAGGCTCTTCAAAAGGAAAATCTATTCTTGAATATTGCAAGCTCAAAAACATTAATAAGGAAGAGGTTGCGGTAGTTGGTGATAGTGGGAATGATATCACGATGTTTA
>Ga0172377_10007155_pt1 | contig 11479 bp, 14 predicted proteins | sample Pumphouse3metaG_FD_119749 | JGI IMG/M metagenome (GOLD analysis project Ga0172377, IMG submission 119749) | Leachate microbial communities from a municipal landfill in Southern Ontario, Canada - Pumphouse #3 metaG | ecosystem: Engineered > Solid waste > Landfill > Unclassified | place: Canada... | reverse complement strand
TAAAAATGAAGTTGCAGAAGCAACCAAACTAAAAGTAACCATCAAAGCTCACGATGCTATAGGCGACGTCTTAGTTATGAAACTGCTTTTATCAAGACTGGTAGAACAAACCAAAGAACAGTTTGGAGCCGTAGATATCATGTCAACTTTAGCAAAACTCACCACTACTCCTGTGCTGCTTAGTATCTTCAAATTTGGAAAATACAAAGACAGATCCATAGAAGATATAGCCAGAGAAGATTTAAAATACATTGAATGGATGAGAAAAAACCTAGAGCTTGATGAGGATATGCGCTATACGCTTGATTATTATCTGCATTAGGGCTTAATATATCATTCTTTGCTTTAAAATATTAAATAAAAAGCGATAGATCCCTCTGACCAAGCACGAAGATGACATTGGTTGTCATTCCGGACTTGATCCGGAATCCATAAATAAAGAGTGGATTCCTGCTTTCGCAGGAATGACGGGCAATCATAATGGATTGCCACATGGATGATAATTTTTACATATAAGGTATTACATCCTTAGTCCCTGCCCTCTCAAATCCTCTCAGACGCAATCGACAACTATCGCAAACACCGCACGCTTTTTCGCTGTTTTTATAGCAACTCCATGTGTATTCTAATGGCACACCAAGCTCTAAAGATTTCATTACAATATCCGCTTTTGAGAGATGCACTAACGGCATACGGATAGATATATTGGTCTCTTTTTTTGTGCCAAGATTGATGGCGCGCTCCATCTGTATGATATATTCCTCGGTACAATCCGGATAACCGCTGCTATCTTCTTCTACTACACCGATATAGATAGCCTCAGCACCCTCTTTTTCTGCGATAGAGGCTGCAATGGACAAGAATATCCCATTTCTAAAAGGTACATAAGTTATTGGCACTCCAGCTTCAATGCCGCCTGTGGGCACCTCTATACTGGAATCAGTTAAAGCTGACGCGCCGATATCAGCAAAAAAAGGCAGATCTATCTCATAAATACGGCTTATGCCAAGTGCTTTTGTAACATCTCTAAAGGCTTTTAGCTCTCTTTGTTCAGTTCTTTGCAGGTAATTAAAATGCACCCCTATAGCTTCATACCCTTCATTTTGGGCTATTTTTGCACTAAGCGCGCTATCCATACCTCCGGAAATTACACAAACAGCTAGTCGACTCAATATTACCCCTTTGATACTTTTATGGTATTTTACCAATATTTTGGGTAAAATCATATTTATGATAGAGATAGAAAATCAAACCAATACCCAAATCGACGCTTCAAAACTAGAGATGATTGCAGATAAATTATCCGATAAAGATATCGAGCTTATTTTAACTGACAATCAAACTATACAAGAACTCAATAAAGAATATAGACAAAAAGATACACCAACAGATGTACTTAGCTTTCCTTTAGAGGCAGCGACTCAGCATGAACCGGCAGGCTCTGTAGTTATATCATTAGAATATGCAAAAAAAATAGCAGATGAATTAGGTCATACCCTGGATGAAGAAGCATCATTATTGCTAATACATGGCTTGCTCCATTTACAAGGTTATGATCATGAGGTTGATAACGGCGAGATGAGGGAGCAAGAAAGCTACTGGATAGAGTACTTTAAACTGCCAAAAAGCCTTATCGTAAGAAATGAGATTTAAACTAATTTGCTCTTAAATTGGTATTTTTAATAACAGAATTTTTGTTATTGATCAACTTGGTCGGTGCCATAAGAGTAGCACCGGCTGATTTTTTAAAATATCCGCGAGCGTAAAGCCAGCGATAAATATCTGCAGCAATTGGACCGGCAGAAGAACCGCCATGTCCGCCATGTTCCACAAGCACCGTCACGATCACTTCTGGATTTTCATAAGGAGCATATGTAGTAATCCAAGCATGTGAGCGATGATAATACTCCATATCTTCTTCTTTCATCCGTACTTTTTCGTTTCTTGATATTCCAACGACTTGGGATGTACCTGTTTTTCCGGCTACAGCTATAGGTACATTTTTGCCAAAAACCGACACGGCAGTTCCCCCCGGAGTATTGCACACATCATACATTCCGGCACGAATTTGACTAAGATATTTTGGATTATACTGCACATATTGTTGTTCCGGTTTTATGCTCTTGTTCCCAAGCTTTTTGGCAAAAAGAGGGGTTGGCAAGCTAGAAGTAGCGATCAGGGATGTATACCTGGCTAATTGCAATGGCGTTACAAGCATATATCCTTGTCCGATTGAAGTATTGACAGTCTCTCCTGGATACCATGGCTGATTATATCTTTTTTTCTTCCACTGTGAATCAGGAATGATCCCGACAGACTCGCCGTACATATCAACTCCCGTTGTACCACCAAGACCTGTTTTTTTCAGTGCAGGAGCAATTTTGTCAACTCCTGTAGCCAAACTTTTTTTATAAAAATAGACATCCACACTTTCTTTGATAGCTTTTCTTAGATCTACTATGCCATGCCCGTCACTTTTCCAATCTCTAAATATCTGGCCTCTTTTGCCAACCCTGATCGCGCCTGGACAATATTCTGATATATCCAAAATTCCCGGCTTTGCTTCCTCCATAGCCAATGCCATACCCATTTTGATAGTAGATCCAGGAGGGTATGTGCCATATAAAAATTTATTGGTAAACGGATGATCAAAATTATTTTGCAGCAAATTCCAATCCTTTTGGCTGATACCGCTTACAAATAGATTTGGATCATAACTAGGAGTACTTACAGCTGCCAAGATTTCACCTGTCGGCTTCATAACCACCACTGCTCCGGCATCTTTGCCAAAACGTTCATAGATCATTTTTTGCAATTCAACATCAAGATTCAGTATAATATTTTGATTTTCTTTAGGAGGTATTCTTCTTAAAATCTCAATCTCTTCATTCGTAGCGGTTACTTTACTGACGATTGAACCGGGTTCCCCTTGCAAAAATGTATTATAATAACTCTCAATGCCGCTCTTACCTGTTTTACCGATTATTTGAGCTATTTTATCTTTTTTGTTTTCTTTCTCATTTGTTTTACCGATATAACCTATTACGTGCGAAGCATAATTGCTATAGGGATAAAATCTTTTATTTTCTGTTTCTACTAAAAGATTATCATTTAGACTAAGCCTAGGATATGCGCTTATCATCTTGTCATATTGGATAAAATTTACTACTTTTACAAAATTATGATTGTAGTGTGAATTCTCTTTTTTATATACTTTCAATATCATTTCCCTATCAAGATCAGGAAAAGTTTTTAGCAATTGACTTATGACACTTTTAAACTCTTTACTTTCCACATCCAAATGAGGAGCGATAGATACAGAAAATCCTATCTGATTCATGGCCAACAATTTTCCATTGGCATCTATTATCTCACCTCTTGCAGGTTTGATATAATACGCCTTTTCAGTATTTGCTCTAGCTAACTCTTCATAATAATAGTTTGATTTAATACTCAAATAATAAAGTCTAGCAAAAAGAATGATCCAAATAATGGCAAAAAGCCACAATACTATCTTATTTCTCGTTATAGTCATAAAACACCATCAATAAAATATCTATTACAAATGAAAAAAACAGTATCCATGTAAAATTAATATTATGATTTGAAGTAGAAAAGATCAAATCATCAATAAAAAGCACAACATAATAAGTCAGATATATAAATATCATACTAACTACAGGTATAAAAGATTTGTTGTGCATCCATCCTTTGATCTTTGGAAAGACAAAAAGATAAAAAAGCAATACAGCTATAATGCTGCTCAAAAGAGGCATTGAGAGGTTGATTTCCAAATTTAAAAGATAAAAACCTGAAATTATGATCAATGGTATATTTTGAGCTCTAATGCCGGTCATAAAAACATACCCTGCCACCCCAAAAAAAAACGGCAAAAAACTGTGGACTGATATAAGCATAGGATATAAAATCGCAAAAATTGTCAAAAACAAGCGCCAACGATAACTTATATGATATTTAGCTTTTTGATAATAACTGCTATGTACCATTTAAGATGCCTTATTGTTTACTAGTGAATATATAAGTGCCACTTCATTGCAAACCGGAAAATGGATACATTTGATACAATCTGCCCAAATTTTGTGTTCAGGAATATTTTCTTTTTTTATCTCTTTAAATCCTAGATGCTCAAAAAATTTTGGCACATAAGTAAGTGCTAACACATCTTGTTCAACCCCTATGGCTCTAGCTTCATCAAGACAAAAAGAGACCATTTTAGCACCAATGCCCTGAGCTCTATAGTTTGGATGAACGATCAGACTTCTAATCTCCGCCAATCTTTTGGAATGGATATGAAGCGCTGTATATCCGACAAGCATATCACCATCTTTTGCTAATACGTAAGATCTGATATTTGTTGCAACTTCGTCTTCGCTTCTAGCCAAAATAACACCTGATTTTACATCATCTTTAACCAAATCCTGCATTGCTGTAATATCACTTAATGTTGCTTTTTGTAATGTAATCACGCTTCTATCCCAAAAATAGTATAAAGAATTTTTTTATGCAACGGATCAATAGTGTGAGACTTTAAATTACTAAACATGATAGCATTTGGAAACTCTTTTTTCAACGCTGCTCTCTCTTTTTGATTTAATTTGTCCATCTTGGTAAACACGGTCACAAGCGCTTGGTCCGGACGTACGATCTTTTGTAAGTTCAAATAAACATCTTCATCTATTTCAGTTCGCGGATGTCTAGCATCCCTTAAATGCACAAAAAGTCGAATAGATACACGATGCCGAATAAATTCCAACAGGTTATGCTGCCATGCATTTTTCAATGTTTTTGATACCTTTGCATATCCAAACCCGGGCAGATCAACTAAGCGCAAAGGATATTCTTGCACTTCGTCCTTATAAACGATATTAAAAAAATTTATCAGTTGAGTTTTACCTGGAGTTGAAGAGCTTTTAGCCAAACTTTTTCTATTGACAAGTGTATTGATAGTGGAACTTTTACCCACGTTCGAACGCCCTAAAAATACAACTTCACTACGGTCTTCAGGCAAACTGTCAGATATGCCTTGTGCTGATTTTATAAACTCTGCATGAGTTAGTTTTGGCATGCTCACTTTGATTTCCCTGATTTTTGATCTAATTGAAAAATAAATTTAACCGGTTTATTGCTTTGGCTTTTTACGCTTGCATTACCGCTTTTCATATCTACGCTTACAGTATCACCCGATAGATGTCTTTTGTTGGCAAGATCATCGACTATAGCATTGCCCTGCATTAGATACTTTGATTCTTTTGGCCAATGCTTAAATACATGAGCACTGCCCTTGTAATGTGCTTTTTGGTTTTGGATCTCGAATGTTGCATTGCCTTTGGCTTCATATAATCTTGTTTGATTTGCATCATCAAAAAACACAATGGCTTCATTTGCTTTCATCCAATTATGACTATCTTGCCAAATATGTACATTTCCGCTAAATTTAACCTCTTTTTTTGTTCCGCTTGCTTCGACTGCATCGGCTGTAACTTCTATTTTTTGGGCAAAAAGCAAAGTGGCAATAATTGACAACAATAAAAATCTAATTATCAAACGCATTATGCTTAACCCCTTTAAAAAAAATTTTGATATTATATCATACCATATCTATATATAGAATCTATATGACTTTTAAACCACTGAAAAAACCGTATTAATTGTCATTGCAAACAAATAATCAATAATCGCAATATACTCTGCCACGGGGCTAAAGCCTCGCAGTGATGCATGATTAAAATAGCCTATTTTTTCTCTTCATTGAATATAATAGCATGGATCTTTTGACTTTTTGCTTCTTCTTTTTGCATATCATAATCCAATTTTGCACCGCTAAATGTATTTTTTTCCATAGTGGCTACAAATGGCGTAGGCGATGTAAATGTTTTGCTTTTTGGATTATAGAGGGCCTCTTGCGTAGTATATACAAAGCCTCCCTTTTGAGTTATCCTTACATCACCTTTTAATATGATATTATCCTTGGTATATATCCCTTTATTTGCAACAATTTCATTTTCACCTAATTTTTTATATGCAATATGCTCTAGTGTCAATATACCGTTTTCTTGTTTTCCAGACTTGGCAAATGCTTGACTCACAACAGCAGTAGAATTAACTTCGGTTAAAACCATATTATCAAATTCCAGCTCTTTAGTATTGCTCTTTAGTATTGCTGCTTGATCTTGAAATTTCAAATTAAATGATAATCCGATAGTAGCTAATATTGCCAACGCTACTACCCATTCTACTCTGATTACCATTGTGTTACAAATTTCTCCCAAAGTCCTTCTTCTTTGACGATATGCTCTATCATTTCTCTGACAGCTCCATCGCCTCCTTTTGTGTTAAGCTTGACATCGACTGCCTCTAGTATATATTCATTTGCATCTGATGGAGCAAATGACAACCCTGCTGCTTCTATCATGCTTAGATCATTAAAATCATCACCGATTGCAGCTACTTGGCTTTGAACTAGAGACAAGTCAGACATCAAGGAAGCCAATACTTCATTTTTATTTTTGACACCTTCAAAAAAATATTTGATTCGAAGTTCCTTTGCTCGTCTAGCAATCACCGCTGAACGACGTCCTGTAATAATAGCCACTTCTTTGCCTAATCCTATCCAGCCGTCAATCCCTAATCCATCTTTGACGTTAAAAGATTTTACCTCATCACCGCTTGCACTATATGTGATCTTTCCGTCGGTCATAGTACCGTCAACATCAAGTACCAATAATTCTATACTCATAGCACACCTTTCGTACTTGGGATCCCGGCATTTTCATTTATCGCAACGGCTCTGCGAAGTGCTACGGCCAATGCCTTAAAAGCAGCCTCTATGATATGATGCTTGTTTTTACCTCTATGATATATCAAATGCAATGTGATCGGTAAATTCATGGCAAATGCTCTAAAAAATTCTTCTACCAACTCCACATCAAATTCACCAACTTTGCCGCCTATTGGCAACTCAAACACCAAAAATCCGCGATTTGATATATCGATATCGCACCCTACGCTTGCCTCATCCATAACAACAGTAGCGTTGCCGTATCTCTCTATATTTTGCACCGGGTATATAGCTTGATGAAGAGCTTTTGCTAATACTATGGCTATATCTTCTACGCTGTGATGATCATCTATATGTGTATCACCATCACAAGATACTTCTAGATCTATATGTGCATGTCTTCCAAATGCATCAAGCATATGATCCAAAAAACCGACTCCGGTTGATATACTTGTCTCCCCGCTGCCGTAAAGATTTAATTTGACTGTTATATCAGTCTCTTTTGTGGTTCTTTTTACCTCGATCATAATCTCTCCTATCCTCTAATAATTATTGCGTTTACTATGCCATGATCAGCCATATAATTTCTAGCTTCATCTTCCGATGCAAATCCCATCACAAATACACGATACAAAGCGCTGCCGTCATGTGTATCAAATCTCTTTACTACAGATTTATACTTTGGATCCAAAGAAGCATATTTGTCTTTGGTCTTTAGTGCTCCTTGTTCGATCTTAAATGCTCCTACTTGTATACCGAAGTTATCAAGCAAGATCTTTTTTGGAGAATTAGCTGCTATATTTGTATTTGCATCCATTATCTGTTTAGGCGGCTTGCTATTAAAGCTGACGGCTTCTATCTTTACTCTCGCCAACCCTGTCTTATCCAGCCCCAATGCCTTGCCTGTTGCATAACTGCAGTCGATTACCCTATCATCTTTAAACGGCCCTCTGTCGTTTATGCGAGCTATTTGAGTTTTGCCATTATCAAGATTTGTTATTTTAACGACAGTATCCATAGGCCAGGTTTTGTGAGCTGCTGTAAAATCATTCATGTTATACATTTCACCGCTGCTGGTATATTTACCATGAAAATCAGGACCATACCAACTGGCGATCCCACTCATAGTTTCGCCTGCCTCGATATAAGTAGGATTATATGTTTTTCCAAACACATTATAACTTCTCATCGTGGTTTTATGCCTATCTTGACTTGTAATAAACGGCTGTTTTTTGTTCCATCCATATGTCCCTACTGGTGCAGAACACCCTGCAAGCCAAAACGCACTTGTTAGAATACAGATTCCAATAAACAATCTACTTCTCAAGACAAACTCCAATATCATGATTTGATAGTTAGATTATCTCTTTATTTGACTTTAATTTGGCTTTTGGACTATTATTGCCAAACAAATTCACATTCTCATCTATTATTCCTGCAAAAGCAGGAACCCACAAAAAACAACCACTCCGTCATTCCTGTGAAGGCAGGAAGCCACAAATAATAATTTTAAAGCAAATCTATAACCTCGTTTTCTTATTCACTGCCTTTTCTAAAAAGTGTCAAAAAAAATAGATCAAATTCCAAAAAGCTTGCAAGCATTTTTGGTAGTAATATCTGCTATCTTATCGGCTGTAACGCTGCTCAAAATTGCCATCTTTTCGGCAACAAACGTACAATAACTTGGCTCATTTCTCTCACCTCTATGAGGATGCGGTGTAAGATATGGGGCATCTGTCTCTATGAGCAACTTATCTAATGGTATTTTTGGATAAACCTCCACTAATTTTCTAGCATTTTGAAATGTCAGTACTCCGCCTATACCGAAATAAAAGTTATGCTTTGTCAGTTTGAGCAATTCATGATCTGCATTATAGCAGTGCAAAACTCCGCCTTTTTCTCCTGCATTTGCTTGCAGTATCTCCAAACAATCATGTGAAGCATCTCTTATATGCACAATGAGCGGTTTTTCATACTTTTTGGCTAGATCTATTTGGTCTAAAAATACCTCTTTTTGGAGTTCTTTTTCTACCATTATCTCTTCTTCATCTGCCGGCAACCGATAATAATCCAGCCCGCACTCACCGACTGCTACGCACTTTGGATGGACGATATACTTCTCCAATAATGCCCTATCATAATTGATAGCGTCATACGGATGCACACCTACGGCAAAATAGACCTCATCAAAATTCTCACTTATAGATACAGCTTTATTTAACGTAGTAGGATCTGCTCCTGGAATGATAAATTTTTCTACTCCGTTGCTTATAGCTCTAGCTATGACCTCTTCTATATCCTCATCATATCTATTATCATCCAGATGACAGTGTGTATCTATGATCATTTATTCCTCTTCACCGATTTTATTGAATGCGATTTTATCATATCCCCCCATTATTTATGTTCTTTGTATCAGGTTCAAGATGAATATCCATTTGCGGATACGGGATTGTAATCTCATTGGCATCTAGTGCTATCTTGATCTCCTCAATTAGAGAGAAGTTTGCATTCCAATATACATCAGAAGAGACCCATGCACGCACGGTGAAATTTACACTGCTATCCCCCAGATCAGCAACTGCGACCAAAGGCTCTGGATCATCCAAGGTGCGAGGATCATTAAAAATTACACCGTACATCACATCTTTTGCCTTTTTGATATCATCGTTATATCCTATTCCTACGGTATGTTCTATCATACGAATCGGTTTATTCGAAAAATTGATAATATTCTTGGCAATAATTGACGAATTTGGTACGACAATTGTGCTGTTATCTGCAGAAATAAGAGTCGTACTAAAAAGACTTATACTTTCCACTGTTCCAGATGCTCCTCCCGCCTCTATAACGTCACCGATCCGAAATGGACGAAATACCAAAATAACAATTGCAGCTCCAACATGAGAGAGGGTATCTTTGAGTGCCAATCCAATAACTAATCCTGCAGCCCCCATTATCGCCAAAAAAGAAGAAGTTTCAATACCTAGCTGCCCAAGAGCTGCCATAATAACTACTATTAACAATCCATAATAGATCCCGTTGCTGCCAAATTTTCGCAATGTATCATCAATGTAGTATTTTGCCATCGCTCTATCTGCAAACTTCTGCAGCCAACGAGCTGCTATTTTTCCGACCACAAAGATTAATAGCGCTCCGAATGCTTTGATCGCGTATGCGATCGATAAATCGATGTATTGCTCATACAGTTCTATCATTTATAACTCCTTTTGCCTATTTAAATATAATTTTATCATATTTTGTTTGCGTCATTATTTTGAGCATTATAATTTCAGTTATATTTATTGTTACCAAAATATTTGACAAATACAAATTAATAATAGTATAATAGAATTTCAAATATCTTGATATAGGAGTTTGTTATGCTATTAACTAAATTTGACCCGATGAAAGATTTTAGAGACTTAGAGGAAAGAATGATGACAGCTTTTCAAATGCCGTCATTAAATATTCTTACAAATGTAAATGGTTGGACACCATCTGTAAATACCAGAGAGGATAAAAATGCTTATCATATAGAAGCAGATCTCCCCGGAGTAAAAAAAGAAGATATTCATGTCGATTGCAAAGACAATGTTTTGACCATTTCAGGCGAGAGAAAAACCAAAAGCGAAGTGAATGAAAAAGACTATCACAAAATAGAAAGTTTTTACGGTAAATTCCAAAGAAGTTTCACCTTGCCTGAAGATGCAGATGCGGACAATATCGATGCAAATTCAAAAAACGGTATGCTGGAGATCACGATACCAAAATCCCACAAGACAAAAAAAGAGACTAAAAAAATCGAGGTTAAATAAACTTCATATCATTTGGGAGGTATTTCTCCTCTCGAAAATATTCACAAAGTAGAGCAATCATGACAATATCTAATATAGAAATTGCTGCTATCTTTGATCAATTAGCCGACTTGCTGGAAATTAAAGGAGAAAATCCTTTTAAAGTCATAGCATACAGAAATGCCGTACGTATGATTGAAAATATGGGCACTGATCTATCAAAAATGGTAAAAGACGGAGTTGATCTCTCCGAGCTGCCTGTAATTGGAGAGAGTATAGCCAAAAAAATTCAAGAGATCGTAAATACAGGCAAACTATCAAAACTCGAAGATCTAAAAAGATCTTTTCCTCCTCATCTGCTTGACTTGCTAAATATAAAAGGCATAGGCCCCAAAAGAACCAAGATACTCTATGAAAATCTCAAAATAAACTCTTTGGAAGAATTAAAAAAAGCTGCTCTTGCTCATAAGATAAGAGACTTAGAAGGCTTTGATGAGAAATTAGAACAGATGATCTTGGAAGGTACAATGCTAGCCAAAAAAGAGGGCAAACGTTTCTTATACTCTGTAGCCGAACCGCATGCCAATGACATAACTGCATATATGAAAAACTCCAAAGAAGTATCAAAAGTGATAATGGCAGGCAGTTTTCGAAGAAAAAAGGAAACCATTGGGGATCTTGATCTGCTTGTCACTTCCGACGATCCTGCACTTGTGATAGACTATTTTATACGGTATCCTGATATCAAAGATGTTATTTCACAAGGCATTACAAAATCAACCGTTATATTGAATAATGATCTACAAGTAGATCTCAGATGCGTGCCGGATAAAAGCTATGGTGCGACTTTGCATTATTTTACAGGCTCAAAATCCCACAACGT
>Ga0172377_10007153_pt1 | contig 11481 bp, 9 predicted proteins | sample Pumphouse3metaG_FD_119749 | JGI IMG/M metagenome (GOLD analysis project Ga0172377, IMG submission 119749) | Leachate microbial communities from a municipal landfill in Southern Ontario, Canada - Pumphouse #3 metaG | ecosystem: Engineered > Solid waste > Landfill > Unclassified | place: Canada... | reverse complement strand
TTGGTGGGATATTCTCGGCGTTTGGCAAGAAGAACCCGTCAACTTCCCCAATGGCGGTCTCAAATATGTTATTGATTACATAAAATCAAAAGGCATGAAAGCCGGCATTTGGATTGAGATTGAAGCCGTCGGCATTAATTCGCCTATCTTAAGAAAAATGAAAGATGGGTGGCTGTTTCAAATTCGCGGCATCAAAAATGTTAATAACAAAAGATATCAGTTGAATTTTGCCAATCAAGAAGTTTATCAATATGCCATGAACGTAATCGACAAACTAATGAAACTATATAACCTCGATTATTTAAAGATTGATTATAACGTCGATAGCGGACCCGGAAATGATTTTGATAGCGATTCGATTGGCGATGGTTTGCTTAAACACAATCGCGCCTATATTCGCTGGTTAAATGAAGTGATGGATAAGTATCCTCAATTAACGATTGAAAACTGTGGTTCGGGCGGAAATAGGATGGATTACGAAATGCTTAAATATTGCCCCATTCAATCAACATCCGATCAAACAAACTATCGGAAATACCCTTATTTGGCCACGAATGTCTTTACGGCTTGCACTCCTGAACAAGCAGCGGTTTGGTCATATCCATTAAATGATTATGAAAAGATTATGCCTTCGGATGAAGTCGTGATTATGAATATGTGCAATGCGATGCTCGGAAGAATACATCTGGCTAGTTTTATCGATAAATTGCCCGAATCTCAATTAGATTTAATTCAAGAAGGCATTCAATATTACAAATTGATCGTGGAATACAAAAAGAATAGCGTCCCGGTCTATCCTCATGGGACATCTCATTTCTTTGACAAGGAAGTCATTGGCGGTTTAAAGAATAAGAACAGAATAATTCTTGGCGTTTGGAATACTTCCGGCAAACCAAGAACCGTTAAAGTTCAACTAAATAGATACAATGTCGGCAAAATAAAAGTTGGATATCCGGCATCGTATCAAACCAAATATTCTTTTGATAAAGTCACCAATACTCTAGCTGTGACTTTTGATGAAAATTACGGCGGAAGAATATTTGAACTCGATGTGCTAGTCTCATAGTGCCGATAACGGAAATCGTCTCTAAAAGGGCATAAGAAAAAAAGAAACTAGGCGAAACTTTACTCTATATTGTTATCGTTGAATTCACTTATAGACAGTAATTGCTTTTTCTATTCCCAAGAATGTGTTTTTTTCACGTTCTGAACGTTTCCAAAGATATAAATTAATTATTTCGTTTGTGAGTTTTTCTTTTAATGCTTTCAAAACATCAATCATATCCTGCTCTACGTCAAATATAAAAACACTTGGCAGGGCAGCGTTTAGTTTGATATCTAATTGATAATTGAAATCATTTTTATATCTAAATCCATAACACGAAGTAGTCACATCATCAAAATAATCAATGCACCTATTGCCGCCGATTAATTTTTTGCATGGTCTGCATATATCATCCACAAATGGAGTAAATACTATTCTTGTTATTTTTCCATCTATAAAAGCGCGGCAAAGTCTACCATTATCATTTTTATATGGGTTAGGCTCATCGTGTCTATTATCAATCGCCAAATCGTATAAAAAGTCGAGAAAATGGTGCGGCTTAATTTTCAAAATCTTCTTTTCCACATGCATATTATAAATCATGAATCGCACATAGTATAGTGAGTTTTTAAACTTAGTTAAAAAAAACTTTATTAATAAAATCTATTGTTTATAATTTAAGTGGATAAAGAAGATTATTATGAAAAGAGCAAACGATCAAGATAATAGGAACATCATTCAGGACTCAATTCATTATGCTTATAATAGAGACGATTATGCTAAAGCCCTGGACTGCTTCAATTTTGTTTGGTGTTCTTGATTTTTGAAAGGATTCGGATATGACAAAAACAAAAGAAATACCAAATGAAATAATGGAAAAAATAAAGGCTCTGCTTAATGAAAATACCATAGAGTGGAACACGAACCAGAAAAACTCCATGTACAAGGCATTAAGAGATAGATTCGGGCCTGAAGTAGATGAGCTTATAGATAAGAATATAGGTCAAGATTCTTTTGCGACTTTCAAAGAAATATCTGCATTGCTAAATGACGATTCGTTAGAAATGTTTATCCACTTGTTGTTTGATCCCCTTACGGATATGGGGTGGAAGATGGAAGCAAAAGATGAGGACGGGAAATATTATCGCAAGATCACATATTGCCCAAAATACGAGATGGCAAAAAAGATTGGCGCCGAAAAACTTATGTATCTTCTGGCTTGCCGTTCGGACCATTATGCTTCAAAAGGGTTTAATGAAGATATTTGCATGACGAGAAATACCACTTTGATGGAAGGCGGTCCGTACTGCGATTTTTGTTTTCAAATGAAAGAGAAAAAAGAAAAACGAGAGGTTAAAAGTGATGGAAAAAATATATAAAGTCAGTTGCATCGGGTTAGGACATAGAGGATTTTGCTATCTTGAAAGGATGCAAAAGGAATCGAATCATTACGAGCTTGTTTCTTTGTGTGATTTAAATCAAAAACGTTTATCTTTCGGAAAAGATACTTTCAACGTTAAAGAAGATAATTGTTTCACCTCGGAAGATGCCTTTTTTAAAGAAAAGCGCGGTGATCTATTGGTGGTTTCCACTCAAGACAGAGACCATGTCGGTCACGCTATTAAAGGCTTGAAACTCGGATATGATATTCTTTTGGAAAAACCTATTTCCGGTGACAAAGAAGAAATTCTCTCATTGATTGAAGCCCAAAAGAAATATAACCATAAAATATTTGTTTGCCATGTTTTAAGATACGCACCGGCCTTTACAAAAGTTAAGGAATTAATTGAAGGCGGCACTGTCGGTGAATTGGTCATGATTGACGCAATCGAAAACGTTGAATACAGACATCAATCCCATTCATACGTCAGAGGCAACTGGAGAGATTCAAAAGTTGCTTCACCGATGATACTGGCGAAATGCTGCCACGATTTAGATTTATTGGTGTGGTACGCAAATAGTCCTTGCGACACATTATCGTCCATTGGCGACTTACGTCACTTTAAAAAGGAAAATCAGCCTCTAGGTGCCTCGAATAGATGCAAGGACTGCAACTATAAAGGCGCATGCCTCTTTGACGCCTATAAGATCTACATCGAACAACAATTCTGGGGCAGAGCTATGATTTCCGATGAAAGACCCATAACCGATGAAACGCTGAAGAGCGCTCTTGATAATGGTCCATATGGAAGATGCGTTTACGATTGTGATAACAATGTCGTAGATAATGAAATTACGGTCATTAAATTTAAAAACGGAGTAACGGCGAACTTGAGAATGACTGGTTTTACCGCACATGCCGGAAGAATCATGAAGTTCTACGGAACGCGGGGTCAAATCGACTTAGATGAAATGTCCGGATATATCACCGTGATGCCATTTGGCCAAAAAGATCAAAGAATCGAAATATCCAGTTTAATCGAAGGCGTGAATGGACATGGTGGAGGTGATGACGGATTAATTCATTCCTTATATCAAAACCTTATTTCGACCAAAGAAGGCAGCACAACTCTTGCGGTATCTGTCGAAAGTCATTTAATGGCTTTCGCTGCCGAAGAAAGCCGATTGAATAATGGTTCATCTTTCAAAATTCACTGAGAGCAATATATACTCAAGTAAGTCGCTCATGAATAAAAATAAAAGTGTATAGCGCCATTTCTGACGACATAGTGGAAAAGAAAGAATTTCCAAACGCCGAAATGCTCGGATGGACAGCAGGTGTTTATCAATGGATTTATTATTATTTATTCAAAGGTATTAAACCGAATTATTAATGGGAATCATTATTATGAAGAACGATAAATTAATTTCTTATGTAACAAGCATTGTTAACAAATTCTTGATTAAGGGCAACGTTTTAAGCATCGAACCTTATGGCGAAGGTCATATCAATCAAACCTTTTTGGTTAAAACCACCAAGGCCGATTACATTCTCCAAAAAATCTCTTTATCAGCTTTTCCTAATGTGGATATGCTGATGGCCAACATTAACATCGCAACGCAATTTCTTCGAAACAAAGATATAGAAACGCTGGATATTATTTTTTCGAAAAAAGGAGAATTGGCCGTTCGCGAAAAGAACGATGCCTTTCGAATCTATAAATTCGTCAGCAATTCAGTCTGCTACCAGAGTTTGCAGGATTACGAACAAATCGAAGAAGTCGCCTCCGCATTCGGTCGATTGCATAAAAATTTGGCGGATTTAGATCCCGCGTCATTGGGAGAGATCATTCCGCAATTTCACGACACCAAAAAAAGATACAACGATTTTCAAACCGCTTGCGAAATTGACAAAATTGGCAGATTGGAAAAATGCACAAAAGAGGCGCAAGCGATAAACGATTTATCTTCCTACTACGGATTAATTGTTGATGGCATCGAAGAAGGAAGCGTTAACCTCCATGTCACCCACAATGATCCAAAAATTAATAATGTTTTATATGACAAAGAGACCAATAAAGTCAAATGCGTTATTGATCTTGACACAATCATGCCGGGAAGTGTTCTTTACGATTTCGGAGATGCCCATCGCTCTTTATTTATCGGAAGCCATGAAGATGATAAAAATCTCGACAACATTAAAGTCGATCTGGAAATCTATCGGTCATACTTAAAAGGATATTTTAAAGAAACAAAAGAATTTTTAACCCCAAGAGAAATTGAACTATTGCCAATGGCTCCCTTTCTGCTTTCCATAGAATGCGGAATGAGATTCCTGGAAGACTATTTAAAGGGCGATGTGTATTTCCATACAGACTATCCTGATCACAACTTAGTCAGAGCGAGAACGCAAATTCGCTTAGCGCAAATCATTTTATCCAAACAAAACGAGATGAATGAAATAACAAAAGAGATTATATAATGATATTAATATAGTCTGCGCTACATGGTGGGGAATCATGGTCATTAAAAACTTAAAGCTGGTACTTGCGAATTCGATAATCGAGAATGGCTATCTCGCTTTTGAAAATGGCAAAATTTCCGAGATTGCCAGCGGAAATTACGATGGCGAAGCAATTGACGGCAAAGGCCTGATCGCCATGCCCGGCTTCGTCGATATTCACGTCCACGGAGCGGCGGGAATCGATTTTATGGACGCGAGCAAAGAAGACTATCGCACCATTGCGAATTCGCTCTTTCAAGAAGGCGTTACAACTTTCTTGGCGACAACCTTGACCAGCGATTATGATTCCTTGCGCAAGGTTTGCGAAACGGTCAAAAGCGCAATCGATGAAGTGCCTTCATTAGGCGGAATTCATCTTGAGGGTCCTTATATCAATGTGAAATACAAGGGCGCGCAAAACCCCCTTTATGCAAGAGATCCGGATGCCGCGGAGTTTTTCAAACTCCAAGCAATCTCCGGAAGCAATATTCGTTATCTGACTTTGGCTCCCGAAAAAGCCCGAGCGATGGAATTTATTAAAGAAGTTGCTTCAAGCGGAGTCACGGTCTCGGTTGGTCATAGCGATGCCTCGTTTCAACAAGTTGAAGAAGCAATCAAATGCGGCTTAACAAATGTCACCCACACCCACAATGCCATGTCCGGACATAATCATCGAAGTCCCGGCGTCGTGACGGCAGCCTTTTATTTTGATCAACTGTTTACCGAATTCATTTGCGATGAGATTCATGTTTGCCCGGAAGTGTTGAAAACTTCTTTTAAAATCATCGGTCCCAATCGTTTCATCATCGTCACCGATGCTTTGAAAGCCAAGCACTCGTCGCTTGAATCCTTCCAATTATATGGATTGGATTGCATTCGCAAGAACGGCGCCGCTTATTTGACCTCGGGTCCTTTGGCGGGCTCCTTGTCCACGCTTGATCAAGGCGTTAGGAATATGCATAGCATAACGAACGTTTCATTGATTGAACTTGCCAAGATTTCCTCGACCAATGCCGCTCAATCCCTGCATCTAAATGATAGGGGAGAAATCGCGGTCGGGAAACTGGCGGATGTCGTTTTGCTAAACGTTAATTTAGCAGTCAAAGAAGTTTATAAGCTCGGAAAGAAGGCTTTTTAGTGATTACACCGATTCTAGATAAAGACTTTAAGCCTGCTATTATCGAATTTAGAAATTTCAGAAACGATGTTTTAAAAAGCGATAAAAAGCAAAAACTCAGCGTTGCCGTCGAAGGGGGAAACGGCGCGATTTATCGAAAGGATTTCGACATTTTTGCTGACGGCGTCGACGATGAGAGAAACTCTTTTATTATTGAAAGATATATTAAGTGTATTCTATGGGTCGTCGGTGGTTTCCGAATTTATATTGCCGGTTCCCATGTTGTTTACAGCAACATCAAAAATTATTATCGGAATGACGGTCTGAGAGATTTCGATTACCATTTTATGTCGACGGTATTTGAAAGACCGATGGAAGTCATTAAATGCGATTTTCGAAATATGCCTCATGAAAAGAAATCTCCCGTTACGGCTGGTGGGCATCTTCAAGGCAGACGAATTGGCTTTGATGTCGGCGGAAGCGACATAAAAGTTTCTGCGGTGGTAGACGGACAAGTCATTTATAGCGAAGAACTCGTGTGGCTTCCTAAATTAAACAAAGACATTAATTACCATTACGATTTCTTCTATCGAGCGATGAAAAAAGGAATCGAAAAATTAGGCGGGGACGTCGACGCTATCGGAATATCCGCGGCTGGAGTTATCATTGACAACAAGCCAATGGTTTCCTCTATTTTTATTAAGGTTTTGCCGGATAATTTTGATTTAGTGAAAAATTCTTATATCAATCTAGTTAAGCGTTTAGAGAACGAATTGAATCATAAAATACCATTTTATGTCGCTAATGACGGAGATGTAACGGCGCTGGCGGGAGCCATCGGCTTAAAGGATAACTGCGTCCTCGGAATCGCGATGGGCACAAGCCAAGCAGTTGGCTATGTCAACACCGAGGGCACATTTAATGGCTGGCTTTCAGAACTCGCCTTTATGCCCGTTGATTTAAACAAGAACGCAATGATTGATGAATGGTCACACGATTTTGGTGTGGGCTGCAAATATTTCAGCCAAGATGCGGTTATCAAATTAGCCAAGGCTTCCGGTATTGATTTGGATGACTCGCTCACACTTGCCGAAAAATTAAAATTCGTTCAGAAATTAAATGTCAATGGACACGATGTCGCAAACAAAATTTTTGAATCAATCGGCGTTTATTTGGCGTATTCCATCGGCCTATATTCCGAATTTTACGAAATCAAACATGTTTTGTTGCTTGGCAGAGTAACTTCCGGAAAAGGCGGAGACACAATTTTAAAGGTCGCTAGCGAGACGCTCAAGAAAGAATTTCCCAAATACGAAAACATTAATATCTGCATGCCAGATGAATACACAAGAAGAGTCGGCCAGTCAATCGCTGCCGCTTCGCTTCCCGAAAACTAACAATCCACAAATTTTATAAATTTACTTCTTACATGGAATGAATTGCATAGTGTCGGTTCAAGAGCCGCCAATATGTAATCCGATTTGATGCCTTTTGTCTCGATGCGATACACATTATGTCTAATTGTTTTATATGGCGCAAAATCGCTTAAATCGATTTCCATATTGACTTCATAATCATTTCCATCGATTTTACTCTCGGCGCGGAAAAAGCTTTTATCGATGAACTCAAGATGATCAGAGAATTTTTTGGCGACGAAAACCGCGCCGTTAGGAGCAACTTCAAATTCGTAATAAAAGTCTATGTCTCCGAGGTCCAGAAACACTTCGACGGCGTCGCCGCGATATAGAGCATTGTTGTCTTTATCTGAAAAACTGTTGAGAGATGAACCATAAGCTTTTATTTTATAAAATAAAGCGTTGCCCAATTTTTGGTAGCTGACCGATGTTTTTACTTCAGATTTGGCACCCTTAATATTTTCTCGAAGCACTTTCATACAGATAATCTTAATACAAGCAAACACTGATAAGCATCATAAAAAAATCAAATCGATTTCCGAGCATCAGGAAAGAACCGTTGAACATCTCCTTGCATAGTCAAGGCCTTTTTAACATGGTGTTCAATAATTTGACATTTTTCGCTTAAAACTTATGTTTCCATTTTGGAACAGGGTCAGATTCAGGGAATCGCATTTCGATCAGGAAACTTCTAAAAATCTCGTAATTCATTCTCTGAAAAAGGCCCGTTCTAACCACATCAATTTTTGATATTGCCCAGCATTTAAGCGTGCCGAAAATTGCAATCTGCAATGAGCGCCATTTGATATGTTAAATAGACCAACCTTGAGATCTTATGTGTTTTCTAGAAAATGAAACGGTTGCGCATAAATGTTTGTTAAAGCATTTTTCGATGCCGGTCAATCTTTGAACAAGCTGTTTCTTTAAGTCATGATTAGGAATTGAACTGCGTATATTTTATATTGACATTTAAAAAACAAAGACAGAAAATAGTTACAATAGTAACATAATAATTCAAGGGGCAAGAAATTATGAAATGGATGAAGATGACTTTAGCGACGCTTTCTCTCTTTATATTTTCTTTTGCGATGACATCGTGCGGCATAGGCAACCCAGTCGGAACGTGGAGGCAAGACGTAGCGGTGGACGGTCACGCCACTTTGCGGTATTGCATCTATACGTTTAATGAAGACAACACGTTTGACTATCTCGACCACAAAGAGTATGACTACGTCGACAGGCCTCTTGTGGAAGACACAGGCGGCGGCACTTGGGCTCAAAGCGGCTTGCGTGTCGAAACGACGCTCACTTGGAAGCACTGGGGCGATACTGGCACCACCGATTTCTTTGACGATCCCAACACGACCTACTGGACGATTAGCGGCGACGAGATGACATCGGGCACTGTCGTCATATATCGCATTTAATCATATAAATACTAACATAGGCTGTTTATAGTTTTTTTGAAGCCGCGTCACAATGGCTTAATTGGCTCAATGTCTCTTTTCAACACACTAATGGAATACGGATGTTAAACAGACATCCCCATATAACCTCATAGCCCTTTTGATTGTCCCGCATTTGAAACGTGTTTCGAAAAGACCAAAGATATCCTCTTGGGTCTTAACAAGATTGCACAAATGTGGTTTTCTACGCGCTTAACAAGGGCTTATTTGCGATTATCTTAAATACTGCCATATCAGCACAATGAATAACTGTGGATTCTAATACCGCCAAATTGAATGCCTTGATCATAACCGGAAGGCGAGAGCCGAATTCCAAAACGAATGTACGAATTTGCCGGAATTGTGAAACCGTCAAACGTAATATCAATGCCGTCTCCAATGTCGGTTGTGGAAAGCGCTAATGCGAATCCATTTTCTATCAAGGCGACATTAATGGTCTTTACCGCAGACCATGAAGTGCCGTTTGTTGAACTTTGCAAATATAAGTTCCCCAAAGGATTAGTCTCATAGGGGTTGTTGGTAAAGGATTGGACATCAGCAATCGTGACGATATCAATGGGGAGATTTATGGTGAACTTTGTTTTGATGTTGCACCAAGCGGTTATGTCATCCGTTTGTTCGGCAGATGCTTTTTCCCCTCCCAACCGGGTTGAGTAAGCGAGCGCAAAGTTGGCGTAATCGGCCTCCCAAGCTGTGGTTCCGCTCGTTTCTCCCGGATTGTCTGATGCATAACTGACGTTAGTAGTTTAATTAGTATGCGAGTAATATTGATCGGTGCTATCGCCGCCGTCTAAGAAATTGTAGGACTTATATAGACTCTTTGGCGTTTCGGCTCCGACTACGTTATGAAGACCATTTGTTTCAATGCTCTTGAATGCCATAAGGGAGCACGCCGACAAAACCAAAGAAATGATAAACCTAACAGCCGAGCTTTTTTTCATGAGATCACCCAAATTTACGTACAACTATTAGTTGTAAAATAGACGCATTTTTTCAATATGTCAAGGAATAGTTACATTTGTAAGCCAGTTAAAGAAATTGTTTATCGATGTTATTTCCGTCTTTACAAAAAAACATCCGCACAACCGATATAAGTTTCTTTTGTTCGCGCAGATGCCATGCTTAAAACCAATTTTCAAATTGATAGCAGACAAAATATTGATTTAGTTTGATTTTCTTTACTTATTTTCTTTTCTATCCATTATTTCCGGGCGATGGTAATAAAATCCTTGATGATAAAAACAGCCAAGTGCTTTCATATTATCAGCCATCTCAATAGTTTCGATTTTTTCGGCGATGATGGTCACGTTTTACCTTTCGGCGATTATTGCTAGTCCGCGGACGACTTGCTTGATGTTTTCTGACTCGAGGCGATTGGCAAAAATCCCATCGAGCTTGAGAAAATCGTACGGAAACAAATCGAGGATTCCGAGTGACGAGTACTGGCTGCCGAAGTCATCGATGGCGATTGAGAAACCATCGTCTTTAAATCCCTTAATCATTTTGATTGTCTGGTCGATGTTTTTGATGAAAGTATTCTCGGATATTTCGAGAATTATTTTACTGCGGTCGATTTGATATTGTGCTGCCTTTTCCTTGATTAGATTGCCGAAGTAGGGACGGAGAAATGCGCTTGCGGAAATGTTAATTGATAAACCGTAAGGAGCCCCAATTCAGTATAAATTTTGAGCGTGCGATCGAGAAGATAATCATCGAGAGCGTCTATTAAGTTGGATTTGAACGCGTAAGAAAACATCGTGTCGGGAGGAACGTAACCGAGCTCTGCGTCGGTCCAGCGAGTGAGCGCTTCGATGAATAAAACACTATTGTCGCGGGAATCAATGACTTTTTGGAAAGCAATATCGATTGCGTTATTTTCGATTGCGAGGTCAATTTTATTGGCAAGGTTAATATTGCGTTCCAACGCTTTTTTCATCGACGGCAAGTACCTGACAATTATGTTATGTTCGGATGAGGCCGCTTCGGATTGGGTTAAACTGGCACACGTAATCAGCTCCTTGAGATTGTCTGCATCTTCGCCGAGGATTGCAAAGCCGATGTGATTCTTTAATAAGACATGCTTGAGTATCCAGAGTCCCACATCTTAGCCTCACAGATTAATAGCGCGCTTAAGAATCGCAAGATGTTTAGGGTAATTGCCAACAGCTCACCACATAAATTCGCCTGGTTCAACGGTTCTCCGAGCCAATACCCAGCTCTTCTAAAAGATCGAACGATAAAATCCGCCACCGCCTTTGGCGGAATGTTGGAAATTGACTTCGATGGCGTCTATCTAGTGATCGGTGATGGCACTAATCTAACTTGGCATTCGAACAGTAAAAACATTCCAATTAAACACCAACTCTTGCTCGAGTTGGATGACCACAGCACGATTACTTGCTCGGTGCAAATGTATGGTGGCATTTGGGCTTTTAAAGAAGGCGCCTTCAATAATCCTTATTACCTCGGTTCCAAGAAAGCAATCCCCCTTGACGCATCCGACTTTACCTTAGAATATTTCTTAGAAAAGACTCAACAATTTGGCAGTCTCTCTC
>Ga0172377_10007152_pt1 | contig 11482 bp, 10 predicted proteins | sample Pumphouse3metaG_FD_119749 | JGI IMG/M metagenome (GOLD analysis project Ga0172377, IMG submission 119749) | Leachate microbial communities from a municipal landfill in Southern Ontario, Canada - Pumphouse #3 metaG | ecosystem: Engineered > Solid waste > Landfill > Unclassified | place: Canada... | reverse complement strand
TTTCGATTCTTATTATATTAGGTATAATTACCCAATAATAAAGTTTATTTTGGTGTCAAGAAATGAAAAAAAGATTATATGGTGTCATATACTACTGTTTTAGGCAGATTCCGTGATATAATGTGAGAGATGGTTAAAGAGTATCCATTAGAGATTATCCCTGTTACCAATCCTCCTAGATATTAAGCATTAACAAAGCTTTTAGCCACGTAATCCTTTGTAATGAGTATCTCCTATATATAAAGTATTTAATACCTTGTCGGTATTAAATCCTTTATCGATACTCAATGGTTTTACTTAGTACTTGTTATTAATAGTTTTAAGATTAAAGTATTAAATAAAACATTTTCTCTTTTCTTTATTCTTTATTTCTTTCTTTTGTTACTTTTCTTTCTTTCTTTCTTGTTTCTTTTCTCTTTTAGCAATGCGTTCGTAATACGAACGTATTACGTTTTTGATTGTTTTTACTGTTTGCTTATTAAGCACTAATCCAGTGATAGACCTTCCCTAAAGGCTTTTAGGTCTTAATCACTTTAAGACTTTTTTTTGATTTTTTCTTAATTTTTTTATCAGTTTTTTATAAATCATTTTCTCTCAAAAGGGGTGTTTGTTGTAATGAGCAATGATAATAATACTGTTGTTAACAATAATACCAATAGTAATTGTACTGTTAAAAACAGTATTAATAAAACACCTCAAGCTATTGATGATATTAATAATAAATCCGTTGATGTTGATAATAATAATAAAAATATTGTTATTAATAATAAAAACAAAAAAACAGATTTAAAAAACAAAAACGAAAAACAAAAGAAAAAAGGTAAGCCTATTCCGTACAGCAATCTAAGAACTCCTGAGGGATTAACTCCTAATCAGGAGCTTTTTTGTAGGAAGTACGTTGAATTAACGCCTAGAAGTGCTTATAAGGCTTATCTAGAGGTTTATCAGTGTGAGGAGTCTACGGCGATGACGATGGGACCAGTTTTAATAGGCAAACCTCAGGTGGCCTCCCGCATCAAAGCCTTAGAGTCCGAGTTCATCGCCCAGCACTATATTTCAAGGGATAATGTCCTAGCTGGGCTGTGGGATGTGTACCGCAGATGCGTGGATGCAGTCCCAGTCACCAATTTTAAGGGAGAGGTCGTTCAATACGAGGTGACCGATGATGATGGGAATGTCACAGAACTAGCCTGTCACTGGAAATTTGACTCTAAGGGCGCTGTCATGGCTCTTCAAAACATCGGTAAGTATCTCGGACTGTTTAATGCAGACACGTCCTCAGGATCGCACGTCAATATCACGGTCAATGCGGAGATCGCAAGCGTCCGAGAGTTGATATCCCAGAGGATGGCACAGCTGCAATCTGGGGATGTGATCGATACCACTCTCGATGCCGATATATAGTGGATAGGTTATTCGGTGGCTGTGATGGTTACCGAAGAAACTGCGTGAACTGTTGGTATTAGTGGTTGAGCGTGTTGGCACAGGTGGTCATGATACAGGTTGTGCTACATGTATTGAGGTTTTTGGGAAGGGTTTTGGGTGGAATTTGCTCTTTAAAAATGAAGCAGGGGGGGGTAGGCCTGCCTGCGGGGGGTGCATATGTGCGCCTAGCCCCGGGGGGTAGGGCCGCCGCCGGACCCTGTCGAGTTTATATATATCCACTTTAGTCCTTTTATTTCCTTCCCCCCTTCTCTCCACCAATATTTACCTAATACCCACTAAAACATCCATTGTCAGGCATAACTTATTTAACCTACAAAGTTATACCTTTCACCTAAGTTACCCCCCTAGGATTTGATTGTGGAGGGGGTGGGGGTATAAAACTGGGTCCCCTTTGTGTGGATTTAGGGTATTCGAGGTCAAAAAAAATTTTTAATAAAAAATCTATAGCAGGAAGCCGGTTTTTCGGTCTGTTGGGGTGATGAGATTTGGCGATAGACGAAGCGTTGTTGGAGAAAGAGATGAGGTGCGCTCAGTCCCTTGTGGAGTTTAGGAAGGCGCACTTAGCCGGAGACAAGGATGTAGAGAGTCCTGAGTTCCATCATAAGTGGAGCAGGATGCTTTTACAGGGCAGGCATCATTATGCGATAGAGGGATTTAGGGAAAGTGGCAAGGACCAGGTAGTATTTCAGGCGAATCTGATGCATGCTCTGACCTACCCGGTGGATTACAGGAGTTACATCATCATGATAGGTGCTAACTGGAGAGACATGTCGACAAAGCTGAAGGACGTTACCAGACAGTGGCAGAGTCCGTTGCATGACGGACTTAGGGTGAATGTAGCGAGGATAGTTGAGGATTCCGGGGATGCATTCGAGGTGCTTTATAAGAATGGTCAGAGGGTAAGGATCGAGATATTTGGTAAGGGCGGTATGGTCCGTGGAAGAGTCTGGGGAGTTAAGAGGCCGGACATAGTAATACTGAATGATATGCAGGACCCTTCGGACATGGATTCGGAACTTATACCTGAGAAGGATTGGGATTGGTTTCTGAGTGATATTTTATTCTTAGGTAAGTCCTCTAGGATATTCATGATAGGGAACAATATCGGTGCTAGGTGTGTTATTGAGAGGGTAATCGCTCATGCTACGGCGTTGAATTTTAAGACGATGAGGGTAGGGATAGCGGATTATCTGAAGGATGACGGTGTAACTGTGGAGGTGGGGACTCCCACGTGGCCGCAGAGGCATACTAGGGAGGAGATATATAGCGAGTATATGTCCTTCAAGAGTATGGGGAAGGAAGACCATTACATGCGTGAGAAGATGTGCATGAACATGGCTCCCTTGTCGCATCCGTTGCATCCGGAGAAGCTGGTTGAGTTTGACTGGCATGACGATGATGTTAAGAAGGAGATAGGCGGGGGCAGTGTATCTTTGGTGGTTGATCCCGCTCTGAGCAAGAAGAAGACAGCAGACCCGTCTGTGATTATAGCGTTTGTGGATGGTAAGGGTGGTCGGAGATATATTTTGGATGTGGACTTCAGGAAGAGGGACCCAAATGAGTTGGTGGAGGATATCCTGAAGATGGCGGCCAAGTGGAACCCGGTATGTGTGGGGATAGAGACCGTAGCTTATCAGCAGGCGTTGGTGGTGATGCTGAAGAACAAGATAGATTCGAGTTATGTAAAGCCTGACTCTTTCAGGGTGGTAGAGATAAAGACAAGGCAGAACAAGGCACTGAAGATCGGCGGCAGGATACAGCCGATGCTTGAAGCGGGGCAGTTGCTCGTTCCGAGGGGTGCATCTTGGCGGGGGGCTTTAAATGACCAGATGGCGGCATTCCCGGATGGGGAACATGATGACATTCTGGATGCGATGGCGATGGCTGACGATGTAAAGGTGGACAGGCTGGTACATACATTCAATGTCCAAAATAACGTGGTAGAACCGATGAAGATACCTGCCAACTGGCCAAGATGGGCAAGTTTGGCGGCAAGGCCTGACGGTGAAGTGGTAATGATATTTCTTGTATGTTCGCCGGAAGGGAAGCTCTATGTGACGGATGAGATAAAGGGGATCATGTCGCCGGCAGAGCTTTATGTCCAATATCAGCGTGTATTGAGCAACAGGAGATGCGGTGCGGTATTTGCTCCGAAGGAGATGTTTGAGCCTGACCCGATAACCGGCACAGTTTGGGCAGGGAACTATATAGGAGTGGGACTCCCCCTCTGTCCGGGTGCTGATTCTTGGAAAGTGCTTACCGCAGAGATGATAGAGCAGTTTGAATCACACGAGGATGGTTCACCTCCAAGGCTGAAGGTGTTCCGTGGATGCGAAGAACTCATATGGGAATTAAGCAGTGCCGTGAGGGGTGATGAGGGTAGGGATACTATCATCGCTCTTCGCTGTCTGATGATGATTTTGGGACACAGGCCGTCATGGCGGGATATGACCAATGTAGACCAATATGGCGAAAGTTTGAAGTATCCGGGAGCGGATATTCCATAAAGGGGTGGTATAAGGAATGGTCATAAGAACAGGCGGCCTGTTGCCGGGCGAAAGCATGGAAGAAATGGAAACTGCGCTCATGGAAGCATATGACGAGGATGGCAACTCATCTATAGACGAAAAAACACAGAAGATAATCCAAATAATAAAGAGCGATATCGATACCGGCAAGAGGGCTAACGAGAACGAGCAGTCCAACCGGGTGAACAACTACAACATCTATCGTGCCAGAGGGGACGATATCTCCGAGCGGGACGGCAGGTCCAGAATAAAGAGTTCAGACACAATGGACGCTATCGAGTGGATGATGCCCAGTTTTATGAAGACTTTTGCCGGTAGCAGTTCTGCCATAACGGTATCTCCGGTAGGTACGGAAGATGTTATGAAGGCTGAGAAACTGGAGAAGCTCCTTAACTGGCAGTTTATGGGACGCAGAGTGCAGGGGTTCAATGTCCTGTATGAGTGGATAAAAACCTCTTTGATATATGGAACCAGTATCATTAAAGTGACTTGGAAGGATATCTATGTCAAGAAGGGCTTTGATATGCCGGTAGTCGGCGAGGCTCAGATGCAGGACATGATGTCCAGTAGTGATTTTATAGATATCGATGGTTCCCCCGAAGATATCATGCCCGGTACGGTACTCTCAGAGGATGTCCTGACAACAGCGCAGAATGACCCAATAATGCTTTCAAAGATAGCACATGTCAACTCACAGTCGTATGGAATACAGCCGGTTGCTGTTCAGGCAATGCGTGTATACCGGGATGTGCGTGGGACAAAAAAGATAAAAAGCTATTCGGGGCCACAGGTCGAAGTTATCAGCCCCGAAGATTTCTATATGGACCCGGAGTCGAGGTCGATAGAGGAATCCCAGTTCGTTATTCACCGGGTGTGGAGAACATTCGGGGAACTGCGTCAGCTTGAGCAGGACGGTATTTACCAAAACGTGGACAAGGTTAAAGACTGGGTCAACAAAAATAAAGAGGAATACAACAACCACGAGCAGTCGGAGAGGTATGCGGCGGCAGGACAGACAGACCCTGCAATTAACGCAACAGACAACAGCGACCAGCTGGCACGTAAAAAACTGGAAGTATTTGAGTGGTGGGGACTGCTTGACCTAGACGGGGAGGGATTACAGGAGCCATACCTCGTCGTCTTCTGCGGCGAGTCCATACTCAGAATGGAAAAGAATCCTTATGGACACGGACAGGCCCCGTTTGAAGTATTAAGGCCGATGCTCGACCCATTTAAGTTCACAGGGATAGGGATGCCGGAACTTGTCGGTGAATTTCAGTCGCTCAAGACAGCGTTGCTGAGGCAGACACTGGATAATATCTCATTCCAAAATAACGGCATGTGGCTGGTAAACCGCAACGCCGGAGTTGATATAAACGCACTGCTTAACCCCAGACCGGGATCGATAGTCAGGACTAATATCGTTGCAGGTGCGGTACAGGCAATAACTCCTGCGAGCCTGCACTCGATGCCGCTCTCAATGATAGAGCTTGCAGACAGCATGCTCCAGAAGCGCACCGGCGTAACAAGCTACAACCAAGGGCTTGATGCCAACAGTCTTAATAAGACGGCCACGGGAATTTCAAAAATTATGGCGGCCAGTGCGCAAAGGATAGAGTTGATAGCCAGAGTTATGGCTGAGACGGGGATCAGACCGCTCTATCAGAAACTGCTTATGCTCAATCAGCAGTTCATAGACCAGACGGTCGTGATAAGAGTGTTCAACAAGCCGCTTGAAATAAGTCCGGATGACCTTGCCGGCGACTTTGATGTCAATGTGGATGTCGGGGGGGCCACAAATAGGGACGAGGTCCGCTCACAGCAGTTAATGATGATGATTCAGTATGCTGGGAATCTGATCTCTTTGGGTGTCATGAGACCGGAGAATGTTTATGAGACCGTGAAGCAACTCATGACTATCTGGGGATGGCGGGACTATGAGAGATATCTCAGTGACCCCAACGAGACGGAACAGATGAAACAGATACTTGCGATGATTGAGCAAATGGGTATGGCTATGCAACAGGGTCAGGCCCCTGCTCCCGAGCAACTGATACAGGCGTTCCAGATGATTTACCAGACACTGGGACAGATAATTGGTCCAAGTGAAGGACTACAGCAGGGCGGCACTCCGTCATCGGAGGACGTTGCTCTAGCGACAGGTGGTGAAAATAATGGAGGACAATACAGCGCAAGCTCAGTACCAAGCGGACTCCCTAATTTACAGGTTTCTTAACGACCCTGAACTTATGAGGTCACTCAACGACATAAACATCAATGACCTCAAAAGGTTAGGGGAGGCATTCCAGACAGTACAGCATATGGTTATGCTGTCTATTAACCCGGCAGATAAAGACCTTACCTCTCTTGCAGTAGCAATGTGCAGGGGGGCTAACGATTTTGTCTATTGGCTCGAAGCAGTAAAGGTTCAGTTAAAAGAAATCGAAATCGAGACAGCGCAAAGGCAGGCAGAAGTCAATGCCCACTGAGGTAACCTTTAGTGGGAGTCCGGGACGCTATACAAGTATAGCGTTTTCCGGACACTCTGCTGTCGAAGACGGCGACAGAGATACAGGATTAAGGCTGTGCGCCACCATGAGTACGCTTGCCTCGGTTGTAGAGGCTCATATGGAGACTCTTGGTATAGGGTACAGCCTTTCAGTTGACACAGGAGAGACGAACGGTAAGCCTGTTCGGTCCATCCGATGGGATATCCGGGATGCGGATAAGGTGGATTCATTATCCGCAACAATTAGAATGGTGGTCTCTCTCCTTGCGATGCAGTATCCCGACCATATCAAGCTTCGGGACTGCGGATAGGAGTGTGAATCTTGGCTGAAACAATAATAAGAAACCGTATTAGGGTGGTGGTTATGTGGATGTTCACAGCATAACCCTCTCGGAAGATGTCAAGGAGATTGAACTTGTTCAACTCTGCGACCTCCACTACGGGTCCCCTAAGTTTAATTACAATGCGTATAAAAGACATGAAGATTATATTTTAGGAGCGCCAAACAGATATGTTACGTGTCATGGTGACATCCTAAACAACTCCATCATTAACAGCGTAGGTTCCCCGTATGAGGATATGCGCCCAAGGGACCAGCGGATGGGTGCTGTCGCTATGCTTAAAAAAATAAAAGACCGAATCTTGTGTATCACATCGGGCAACCATTGTGAACGCACAAGCAAAGATGTAGATATCAACCCGGCAGAAGATGTTGCATACAGACTCGGAGTTCCGTACTTTGATTTTGAAGTACTGCTTAAAATAAGACTGGGACGTAATGCTAAAGGGAGACCTTTTTATTATACGGTCTATGTTACGCATGGTTCAGGCGGCGGGCAGACAATAGGGGCAAAGGCAAACAGGCTGGAGAAGTTACAGCACATTGTTATAAGCGACCTGTATCTGATGGGGCATACACACCAACCGATAACATTCCCGGAAGTTATTTATGTCCCGGAAAGACAGTGCGATGTTGTGACCCAAAGAAAGATGTGGTTCGTGAATGGGAGCAGTTTTATCAACCGTGAGAAATATGCGAAACATAAGAACTTGCGTCCCCAGTATATCGGCAGTCCCATTGTAAGGCTGAGTGGCACTGAACATAGGGTGGAAGTAATCAATGGACGGCTTTAACAAATATGCCTATTCTAGTATTGATATTCATGCTAGTGTGACATAAAATAGAACGCAAGGGGCTGCTACCCACAGAAGCATAAACTTATAACTAAGGAGAGATAGGTATGCAGAATTATCTTGGCGTAAAGCGCGTTGAAGCCGAACCTTGCGAGAAAGACGGTAAGGATGGATACAGAATTATTTATCCTGATGGATATGAAAGCTGGAGTCCGAAGGAAGTTTTTGAATCGGCGTATTTCCCTATCGATAAGGCAAATAGCCTTTCGCCTGACGATATAGATAGATTCATCTCTATATCAGGGTATCAGAATATCGACTCTAAGACTACGCTGGTCAGAGCAAGGTTGTTGAACGGGTTTATTGATTATGAGGCATCTTCGTGTGTTGATCCTGCTAATTACGACGAGGCAATAGGATATGAGATAGGCATAGGACACATTAAGGATCGCCTGTGGAAGATGCTTGGCTTTGTCCTCCAGTGGGCTGACCATGGACTTGAGGAAAAAATAGATAAATAGAGTATTTACAATATATAAACTGCCACGAGGACAGAACTGGCATCTGTCACCTATATGGAGATGCAAGGCAATGCCGCTTGCCGTGGCAGTTTTATCATTTGGTTGCCGTCACCGATATGTTATCAGTTTCGTGAGGTCACGGAATTGATCAAGCAGGAGGGTTCTTATGATAAAAACAGAAAATTCTTCACCTTATAAAAAGCGAATATGTTTTGATTTTGATGGCGTAATACATTCTTATACTTCGGGATGGAAGGGAGCAGATATTATTCCAGACCCCCCTGTTAAAGGAGCCAAAGAAGTAATAGATGAGTTAATTTCTAAGCATTACGAAATAGTTATTTTTTCAACTAGAGCGAGGATTGTACAAGGGTATAATGCAATCCAAGAGTATCTCAATAAACACAACATAGAGTTTGACATGATTACATCAGATAAAATACCTGCCTTTGTGTATATTGATGACAGGGCAATTTGTTTTAATGGAGACATGTCAGGATTAGTAGAACAAATTGACACGTTTGTACCTTGGCTGAAAAAAGGCACAATGTGAGGCACAAGTTAGCAAAATATAAAATCCAATTTTAGTTTTACATAAGAAATTTCACACGAAAAGGCAAGTTCGTCAGTTTAATTTTTGCACGAAAACACTGAAATATAGAGGTTTATGTGCAAAAAATAAAAATACAAATCAGACAGTATCCGCATAGCGGGCTGTCTTTTTTTATATTCTATGGCCAACCGTAAAAGCGGAGCCGGAAGGGAAGATGCAATATGAAGTTATGGAAATGGTTTTTTGATGACGCTAATGCCGAGGAGCATGACAGCGGTGTAACACCCCCGGAAGCAGGTATAGCCCAGTCCGAAGCTGACTCATCACAGGAAGTTGATGCAGGCCCCGAACCCGATATCGAGGTAGATGATTACTCTGAGTTTGATATCAAATCCCCGCTGCTTTTTGCAGGAAGGGACGATGACGATGAAGGAGAAGAAGAGGAAGAAGGGACACCTCCCGTAGATGGAAGTCAGGCCGCAGGAGCGGAGCCACCTGTTGATGATCCGGCGACACCAGCCGAGGAACCAAAGCCGTATAGGACTCTGAAATATCATGGTCAAGAGATACCGGTAGAGACAGAGGATGACCTTGTCCGTCTCGCCAGCCAAGGTCTTGATTACACAAAGAAAACACAGCAGTTAGCACCCTACAGGGCTTTAATAGACCGCATCAACAGCGACCCTCAGCTGATGGAAAAAGTAGTAACACTTGTCCAGACAGGGACTCTGCCCCAACTACAGCAGGTTCAGACTGCACCTCAGGAACATGAGCCAGAAGAACCTAATGATGACGAGACTTGGGATGAGTTCATTGAGCGGCGTAATCAGTGGAGAGAGAACCAGAGAAAGGCTCCCCAACAGCAGAACCAAAACGAGGATGCCATCTTCATGCAGAGATTTAATGCCGCACTAGAATTAAAACAGAGACAGGATGAGATGAACAGTATGGCCCAACTTACACTCAGGGACCCACTGCATCAGGATGTCTTATCTGCTCTCCAGACACAGCTTCCACCCGCATTGTTAGACACAATGAACAGGGATGCCACCACGTACCGTTTGGTTTATGACCAGATACGGGCAATGATTGCGAAAGAACCTTATTTTGCATCACTTGGAAGGGCAAGGGAAGCTATGCCGCCAGCGCAAAATAACAATGTTACGCCTCAACAGGCGCAACATCCAGCACCAGTACAGAAGCCTACGCAGGCAGTAACACTCAAAGGTAACACAAAGGCCCCCTATGTTGAACCAGCTAGGGGACAAAAGGCTCCGGGTGCAGTAAAGAAGACTCTGCCCGGACTGCCGGAAGATATTTGGGACTTGCCTGATAAGGAGTTCTCTGCACTGGTGGATAAGGTGACAAGCCAACGGTAGAGAAAGGAGCATATAAATGCTTAAATTCATAGACATTTCATTTTTTGATGTTGCTAGGATGACAGCAAGCAACACCCGCACCAAAATAGAGGACTATTACGACAGGGTAGCCCTTACCAAAGCACTGCCCCTGCTTACATTCCGTAAGTTTGGACAGAAGCGCCCGCTCCCTAAAAATCAGGGGAAAATAATACGCTTCACCCGCTGGGGGAGACTCACAGCGGCAACTACGCCGATAACAGAAGGTATCACACCGCTCGGGAATCAGCTGTCCTATTCGGACATCACAGCAACGATACAGCAGTACGGGGACTTTGTGCTTATCACTGATCATGTCTCCTTGACCGCAATCGACCCCATACTGACCGAAGCTGTGAGCCAGCTTGGTTACCAGCAGGGCGAAACCTTCGACATCCTCTCAAGGGATGAAATTATGACCGGCTCCAACGCAATCTATGCCAACGGTATCGGACGCACCGCAGTCAACACAAAAATAGCGGATGCCGACATTACTAAGGCAGTAAGGGCGCTGAAGGTGGCTATGGCGAAACCTGTAATGAAACAGGTCAACGCATCTGTGAAGTACAACACAACCCCGATAAAGCCATCATTTATCGGTGTTTGCCACGTATACGCAGAGCAGGATATTGAAGCTATCAATGGGTTTGTCCCCGTTGAGAAGTATTCCGCACAGCAGGATATCATGGAGGGTGAGTTCGGGTCATTTGCCGGGGTCCGTTTCATAGCAACCACACAGGCTCCCGAGTTCCTCGGGGGCGGTGCAAGCGGCGGTTCGAGCGTCAAGGAGACCGATGGCAAGGCAGATATCTATGCCACGATTATTTTTGGCGAAGATGCATATGGTGAAGTTCCTCTGAGCGGACAGTCCAGCGCAGTAATCATCAAAGCCCCCACAGCGGGCGACAGGAGCAACACCGCAGACCCATTGAACCAGAGAAGCACGGCCGGTTGGAGTGCAATGTATGCATTCAAGATACTGAACGACCTCTGGATTGAACGCATCGAACATGCGGTAAGCGCATAGGTAAGGAGGTAAATAGACTATGACACACATCAACTCATTTCCCGATAAGGCACAGCAGGATTATATTAACGAACTGCTCGACCTTAGAACCATGGTGACCAAAGCCCTGAGTGGAGATATGGCGTTTAAATGCACACCTGCAACTGCGGCTCCCTCTGCGGCGGCGGCGGCTCAGGATGACATCGTTTATAAGGTAAAAGTCACCCTCGAAAGCGCGGCAGGAGAGGTCCACGACTGGTATAACGGTCCTGTCCTTCTCGCTATCTCAGGCACCGACGGCACGGGCACGGCAACTATCAGCCCTGCCGCCGGAGAGCGCAATATGACAAACGGTGAACTTGAAGTAACAGTTACGCTCCCGAAAGCG
>Ga0172377_10007148_pt1 | contig 11487 bp, 8 predicted proteins | sample Pumphouse3metaG_FD_119749 | JGI IMG/M metagenome (GOLD analysis project Ga0172377, IMG submission 119749) | Leachate microbial communities from a municipal landfill in Southern Ontario, Canada - Pumphouse #3 metaG | ecosystem: Engineered > Solid waste > Landfill > Unclassified | place: Canada... | reverse complement strand
GAGAATTTGGACTTGCATTATTCCATAAAGATTGCAAGCAATTCTTCATATCTTGATTTGTTGTTCCAACATTTGGCTGCCCCTTATATAATTCAATTATTTCAATTCCTTTTTCCTTTTTCCATCTAATAAAAGGCTGTAGTACATCGGTGAACATCGGGTCTGACAGAATAATCATTTTCAATGGTCTGTTTATTGGGGAAGAAGAAAGGGTTGCTGATTGATTTTTTGCATTAATTACTTTTTGTCCAACAAAAGCAGATTGTTGGTTATTGTGTTTTAATTTTGCATTTTGTGTTGCTTCAAAATCTGTGTTCTTAAATTTAATGTTAACATCAAATGATTTTACGAAAACTATTTTATTGGTTAGAGGATTATATTTTATTGGAGAAATAGCCAATCTTGCCAATCTAACTCCCGACATATAACCTAATTTTTCTATCACTACTAAATCATTGCCAAAAAATTCATCTTTAAGATATGCATTTTCATTAATGATAAAAGGGTTTTCTGTTTCAGATTTTGACATAGATTTTTGAAAAGGAATAATTTTATAATTTCCATAGTTGTCAAGTGAATATGTTTCAGTTATAACATTACTATATTCTATCTCAACATCAGCCCCATATGGAAGTTCAATTAATTGTGAGGAAATTGGAAGCTCGGGCATACCAATTTTTTGAGTTGTTCCAAAGTTTTCTCCCATATCAAATTTTATAAACACACCCTTTTCAGTATTAACATTTTCTAAACTTAGAAAAGAGAATTTTTGAGAAAGAAATAAACTCATCTGTGTTTCTTTTATTATTGGATTTGGATTTTTAACATCCTGTCCAATAATATTTTGTGCATTTAATTGGAAACTAAATAGGAAAACTATTAGAACAAATATTTTAAATAAGGATTTCTTCATAGCAAATAATATTATAAATAACGTGCAAAAATACAATGATTTTTAGAACTTTCACAATAGTAAAGATAAAAAAGTAAAAACTGAACCAAAAACCATATCTTTTAAAACCTCAAATATATATGTTAGAATTAGAGAAAAAGAGTTTTTACAATATAAATGCTCTGTTTTTTTATTTTTTATTTTTCATATCACTAAAAAATAGTATCTTTGCACGAATATATTTTACTTTAAAGAAATGTTTTCAAATTCAGAAAAATTCGTTGGCGAGGGATTAACATACGACGATGTCTTATTAGTTCCTGCATATTCAGAAGTTATCCCAAGAGAAGTACAAATAAATTCATTCTTCTCACGTAATATTCCTATTAATATTCCTATCGTTTCTGCAGCAATGGATACTGTTACAGAAGCTAAATTAGCAATTTCAATGGCACAAGAAGGGGGTATTGGCGTTCTTCATAAAAATATGAGTATAGAGCAACAAGCTGCAGAAGTGTTGAAAGTTAAAAGATCTGAAAATGGGATGATAATTAATCCCATTACAATTCAAAAAGATGCAATTGTTAAGGATGTTTTGGCACTTATGAAAGAGTATAGTATTGGAGGAATTCCAGTTGTTGATTATAATCATAAACTAATTGGAATTGTTACCAATAGGGACTTGAGATTTGAAAGAGATCTTTATCGACCTATTGTTGAGGTGATGACAAAAGAAGTTATTACTGCTCCTGAGCACACAGATTTTGAAAGTGCAGCCGATATTCTTCAACAGCACAGAATTGAAAAACTTCCTGTTATCAACTCTAAGGGAGAGCTTATTGGTTTAATTACCTACAGAGATATTATAAAATTAAAAGAACGTCCAAATGCATGCAAAGACAAGATGGGACGACTCAGAGTTGCTGCAGGAATTGGAATAACTCCAAATATGTACGAAAGAATTGATGCCGTTATTGCAGCAGGAGTTGATGCTATTGTTATTGATACAGCCCATGGCCACAGTAAAAATGTCATTGATGTTGTTCGTAATGTTAGAAAAAAATACAATAATGTTGATATTGTTGTTGGCAATATTGCAACAGCTGAGGCTGCAATTGAATTAATTAAAGCCGGAGCAGATGCATTAAAGGTTGGAATTGGGCCTGGAAGTATTTGCACAACAAGAATAATTGCAGGAATAGGTGTACCTCAACTAAGTGCAATTTATGATGTTGCAAAAGCAGTTGAAGGAAAAAATATTCCAATCATTGCTGATGGAGGTATAAGATATTCTGGAGATATAGTTAAGGCATTAGCTGCTGGAGCAAGTTCAATTATGGCAGGCTCACTTCTTGCTGGAGTCGAAGAATCGCCTGGCGACACTATTATTTACGAAGGAAGAAAATACAAATCATATCGCGGAATGGGATCTTTGGAAGCAATGCAACAAGGCTCAAAAGACAGGTATTTTCAAGATATGGAAGATGACATAAATAAATTAGTTCCTGAAGGAATTGTTGGAAGAGTTCCATATAAAGGAACAGTTTCAGAAGTTATCCATCAATTAACAGGAGGTCTTAAGGCAGGTATGGGCTACACAGGTTCAAAAGACATCAATACATTGCAGAAAGCAAAATTTATTAAAATTACTGCAGCTGGTTATACAGAAAGCCATCCTCACGATATAACAATTACAAGAGAGGCTCCAAATTACTCTCGTTAATAAATTATTTTCAAAACAGTTACTATTAATTATGAAAAAATTTGTAAGTATTCTATTTATTAGTTTTATTGCTTCATTTACATTCGCACAAACAGATAAAGATATTGTGCTTGAAGTTGCTGGTGAAAACATTTCCAAAAAAACATTTATTGAAATGTACCAAAGAAATAATCCAAATCCCGATAAAAAAATCATAAAAAAAGATTTGGAAGAATATTTGAATTTATTTATCAACTTTAAACTAAAACTTGCCCAGGCAAGAAAATTAGGCTATGATACCCTATCAACTTATGTTGAGGAGGTAAATACATATAGGAAACAATTAATTGAGCCTTACTTAAACGACAAAACGGTTACTGAGGAGTTAATCAAAGAAGCATATGATCGTACAAAAGAAATAATAAGAGCTTCTCATATCCTAATTTTAATTCCTACAAATGCTACTCCAAAAGACACTTTGGAAGCATATAATAAGGCTTTAGAAATTAGGAAAAAGATTTTTAATGGAGAAGATTTTGGAGAGTTGGCAGTTCAATTTTCTGAAGACCCTTCGGCGAAAGATCAACAAATGAATGATGGTCAGAATAAAATAAAGGGCAATAGAGGAGACTTAGGCTATTTTACATCCTTCAGTATGATATATCCTTTCGAAACAGCTTGCTACAGCTTAAAAATTAATGAAGTATCAAAACCAATTCGCTCACAAAGAGGATATCATATAATTAAACTTACAGATCGCAAGCCAGCACCTTTCTCAACATGTACAATTGCACATATCTGGGTTAATTTTGATAACCATTCAAATGCCCAAGAGTGTAAAGATATAATTAATAAAGCATATTTAGAGCTGCAAAATAATATTTCTTTTGATTCTGTTGTAGCAAAATATTCAGACGATAAATATTCTGCAAGGAAACAAGGCGTACTTTCAAATCAAAGAGTTGTAAATATGCCATTTGAATACACTGATGTGATTATAAAAACACCAATGAATTCTTTTTCAGAACCTTTTGAAACAAGATATGGTTGGCATATTATCAAACCGATAAATTTAGTTCCAATTCTAGATTTAGAGCAACAACGTAAGGAAATTGAACAACGTATTTCAAAAGATGTTAGAAGCTATAGAACAATCGAAGAGTTTATAAAAAAGAGCAAACAAGAATACAATTTTAAAGAAGATATTACAAAACTAGCCTCTGTTGGAGAAATTATTACAGATTCTATTTTTTCTGCCAAATGGGAAGTACCTGAAAACTATGAGGGAAAAGAAATAATATTTACAGTGGGAGATTACTCATTCAGTCAAAAAGACTTAGCTCAAGAAATTGAAAAAATACAACAAAAACAAACTCCTGAATATATTCCAACCTACCTAAACTCTATTTACAACAAAATAGCAAACGAAAAAGTGCTTGCTTATGCTGATGCAAAACTTGAAGTTAAGCATCCTGAGCTAAAAATTACTGTTGATGAATTTAGAGATGGAATTCTAATATTTACTATCACAGATAAGTTTATTTGGAATAAATCAATTACAGATAGCGTAGGTTTAAGCGAATTCTTTTCAAAAAACAATTCAAATTATCAATGGAAAGAAAGGGCCGATGCCACAACATTTAGCTTTAGTTCTAACATTGATATCTTAAAGGCGAAGAAAGTCATTGAAAAGGGTGTAAAGAAAAATAAAACTAACGATGAAATTAAGGCACTACTTGAAAAGAAATTTAAAATTAAAGAACAAACAACAAAATATTTCGACTACAAGTGGAACAAATTTGAAAAAGGAGACAATAAAGTAGTTGACAAAACTAATTGGAAAGTTGGAATTAGTGATGTAATTGAAATGGAAAACGATAAGAAGAAATATATTGTTATTATTCACAAAATTCTTCCTCCAAGCCCTAAAACCCTTGAAGAGGCAAAAGGAATAGCAACTTCCGACTATCAAGAATATTTAGAAGAACAATGGATAAAGAAATTACGCAATGATTATACTTATAGTGTTAATGAAGACGTTTTCAATTCCATAATCAATTAATTCTTTTTTAATGAAAAAAATTATCCTAATCAGTTTAGTTTGTTTAATAAACACTAATCTTATTGCTCAAACAAATGTTTTAGATAAAGTTATTGCCGTTGTTGGTAAAAACATGATAAAGCAATCTGAACTCGAAACAACCTACCTCCAACAAAAAGAGAGCTTTGGAATAATTGACGAGCCTTTTGATATTAAATGCGAAATATTTGAAAGTCTCCTTATTAACAAACTTATGCTTCATCAATCTGAAATAGACTCAATATCAATTACAGACGAGCAAATTAATAGAGAGATGGATAATCGTATCAACTATATGATTCGTTCTTCGGGATCAAAAGAAAATTTGGAAAAACAGATGAACAAATCTGTAAGTGATATAAAAGAATATTATAAAGATGTTATTAAAGAGAGTCTCCTAATTAAAGAAATAAATGGTAAAATTACTTCCAACGTTAAAATAACGCCTAAAGAAGTCGCTGAATTCTATAATAATATTCCAAAGGATAGCCTTCCAATGGTTGAGCAAGAATATGAATTTTCTCAGATAGTCATTACTCCAAAAATATCGAAAGAAGAAAAGGAAATCATTAAAGATAAACTTAACGGCTATAGAGAAAGAATTTTAAAAGGCGATAAATTCACAACCCTTGCAGCACTTTACTCAGAAGATGAAGCCTCTGCAAAAAAAGGAGGAGAATTAGGTTTCTTTTCAAGAGGATATATGGTGTCAGAATTTGAGTCAGTTGCTTTCTCATTAAGAGAAGGAGAAGTGTCTCCTGTTTTTGAAACAAAATTGGGATTTCATATAATTCAAATGATAGAAAGAAATGGAGAACAAATAAATTGTCGCCATATTCTTCTTCAACCAAAGGTTTCAAATCAAGAATTAATTAGGACAAAATCTAAATTAGATAGTATACACACACTGATAAAAAACAAAGAAATTAGTTTTCAAGACGCAATTAAAACCTATTCTGACGACCCTTCAAAGCTAACAGGAGGAATTATTGTAAATCCATATACTGCAAATGCTCGTTTTCCAAAAGATAATATAAACGAAATGATGGAAAACATTGACAAAGTAAATTTTAATAATTACAATCAATCTGAAATAGTTGGTCCAGTTCTTTTTAAAACAGAATCGGGCTCTGCATACCGATTAATAAATATTAATACCAAAACCCTTCAACATAAAGTTAACCTTAAAGACGACTACGACAAGGTTTACAATTCTACTCTCGAAGCAGCAAAAACAAAAGCAGTTATTGAATGGGCAAATAATAGAATTGCAAAAACTTACCATAAGATTGATAAAGACTATATAGATTGTGATTTTAAAATGAATTGGTTGAAAAACAATTAAATATGCAAGATTCTTCAAATAACAACTTATCTGAGGTCGATCAATTAAATTCACTTGTTGAAAAAACCCAACTATTAAAAAAGGAAATAGCAAAAATAATAATTGGTCAAGAAGCAATTGTTGATCAGGTTTTAATTTCAATATTTTCAAAAGGTCATTGCCTATTAGTTGGAGTTCCTGGATTGGCAAAAACCTTACTTGTAAACACAATATCTTCAGCCTTAGGACTCTCTTACAATAGAATTCAATTCACTCCCGACCTTATGCCCTCTGATATTGTTGGAAGTGAGGTTTTGGATGAAAATAGAAAATTTAAATTTATCAAAGGGCCAATATTTGCAAATATCATATTAGCAGATGAAATAAATCGTACTCCCCCAAAAACTCAAGCTGCACTCCTTGAAGCTATGCAAGAACACTCTGTAACTGTTTCGGGAAATAGTAATAAATTGGAAGAACCTTTTTTTGTACTTGCTACTCAAAACCCAATTGAACAAGAAGGAACCTACCCCCTGCCAGAGGCTCAATTAGATAGATTTATGTTTATGCTTTGGCTAAACTACCCAAGCTTTGAAGAAGAAATCAATATTCTTAAAAGCACAACAACTGGCAAATCAGTTCAAATAAACAAAATATTCTCTAAGGAAGAAATTATCCTAATGCAAGAAATTATTAGGAGAATCCCCGTTACAGATAATGTTTATGAATACGCCGTTAAATTAGTTGAAAAAACAAGAGTTTCAACTCCAACAGCTCATCCAATTGCTCAAAAATACCTTTCCTGGGGAGCTGGGCCAAGAGCATCACAATATTTAATTATTGGGGCCAAATGTCATGCGGCACTAAAAGGGAAATATTCTCCCGACATTGAAGATATTAATGCAGTTGCAGTTTCAGTTTTGCGTCATCGTATTGTTCAAAACTATTCCTCGCAAGCAGAAGGATATACAACAGAAAAAATTATTAATGATTTAATTAATTCATAAAACCTATGAAAAAAGCATTACTTTATTTTTTTATTATGTCGATTGGAACAAGTCTTTTTGCCCAACCTACACCAAATTCTCTCTCACAAAAAAACAAAAATCTAAATAAACAAGAACTGTCATCTTCCTCATGCAGCCAAATAATCCTTCCTACCAATGTTGTTCAAAGAACACAAAGAGGAATTAAACAATCAACACCTTTTCCAGATAAATTTGAAGCTTATATTTGTTTTGAATCAGGCAAATCAAACTACACAGAAGAAGCCCTAAACGTTTTGGATAGTGTTTATAAAATTGCATTTGACAACAATAATGGTAAATTCTACAAAATAACCATAATTGGTTACGATGATGCAGAGCTTGTTCAAGAAGATAATTCATCCTTAGCAAGACAAAGAGCAATTATTGTTTTTGAATATTTTTCAGCAAGAGAAAATACAGAATATATTGTTAGAAGAACACCAAGCAAATATTTTCACTCCTGCGAAGGAGAAATAGAATGTGTTATTAAATATAAAATGCCTTTCGATTTCAAATGGATCAACCTCAACGATAAACCCCAAGCAGAAAGAAAAAATAATGGGATTGACCTTAAGAGTAAGGTTTATATATTGGTTGAAAACAATCCTGAAGAATGCTTAGGGAAATTCAATGACTACTACTATCCATCACAAGACACAACAATTCTAACAAATAATATGTCTATGCTAAAAATGCCAAAAGGCGCCTTAGGAAGCATAATACACACAAAAGATACACTTGAGAGTGATTTAACCCTTAGATTTGAAGATTTACTGTCATTTGAACAGCTGACAAGAAACTACCAACTTATACCACATAAAAGACAATATATTATTAACGCAGGTTATTTTGTTGTAAAATCAAATCGCCAACCTTCCTATGAAAACTGTAAACTAAAAGAAAATTACACGCAAAACATCACCATCAGGCTCCCTCTTGAAATGCAACAAAACAATGCAAGACTTAAATTCTACGCAAGAACCTACAAGCCAAATGGAACATGGGAATACAAAGCCGTTCCAACAACAAAAGAAAAAGACAAAGAAACCAAATTAGAAGCAATAATAGGGAGTTTTTCAGCCTTTCAATTAGACACAATATATGTTGGGAAGAGAATAGATGAGGCAGAAATGTCTAATTATTTCTATCCAGCAAAAGAAGGAGAACCAGGAGCCTTTCAAGCAATGGGAGGATTGTTAAAACCATACAAATTGGACAAAAGAGGTTCAATTATTCTTAAAAAAGAAATGGAAATGATACTTCGTAAACCTGTTGGAGAATCAATTTCTGAATAATTAAATATTAAAGCAATTTCTCAATCACTTCTTCCAATTCCTTTGGAGTGGTTGGAGATTCAAATCTCATTATTATTTCACCATCCTTAGAAACAATGAATTTTGTAAAATTCCACCTAATCTCATTTCCACCAAGATATTCAGGATAATATTTTGAAAGAATTGAGCTAAGCCTATCCCCCATTTCCTTATCCTTAAATCCTTCAAACGGAGCTTTCTCTTTCAAAAATTTATATAAAGGAGAAGCATTTGCACCATTAACATCAATTTTTTCAAACATTTGGAAACTAACTCCATAATTAGCAGTACAAAACTCCCTTATCTCATCATTTTCACCAGGTTCTTGAGCAAGGAATTGATTGCAAGGAAAACCAAGCACAACAAGCCCTTTTTCCGAATACTTTTGATTTAATTCTTCTAAACCCTTATACTGATTAGTAAATCCACATTTGCTTGCAGTGTTAACAATAAGCAAAACCTTATCCTTAAATTCAGAAAAATCAATTTCCTGACCATCTAAAGACGTCATCTTAAGCTCATAAACAGAACTAATTTCATCTTGTTTAGAAACTTTTTGAGCAAAAGCTAAAAAAGGAAAGAAAAATAATAGCCCAAAAAACAAATAACCTATATTAAAATTTTTCATATAATAATAGATTATAGTATTTTTTCAATCTCAGCTTCCATATCCTTTGGAGAAACAGAAGACTCAAATCTTTTTATTGTTTGACCATCCTTTGAAACCAAAAACTTAGTGAAGTTCCATTTAATTTCATCACCTTTAAGAAATTCTGGTGAATGTTCTTTCAAAATTCCAGAAAGCTTATCCCCAACCTCTTTATGAGGAAAACCTTCAAAAGGAGCCTTAGATTTCAAAAACTTATATAGCTCAGATGCATGTTCACCATTTACATCAATTTTAGAAAACATCCTAAAACTAACCCCATAATTAAGAGTGCAAAACTCCGAAATTTCCCCATCAACACCAGGCTCCTGTCCAAGAAATTGATTGCAAGGGAAACCAAGCACAACAAGACCCCTATCAGAATATTTCTTATTTAATTCTTCCAAACCTTCATATTGACCAGTAAATCCACATTTGCTGGCAGTGTTAACAATAAGCAAAACCTTATTTTCATAATCATTAAAGTCAACCATTTGACCATTAATAGTTTTTAGCTTAAAATTGTGTATATTTCCCATATCATTTCTAATTTAATGTTATTATAATTTGTTAATTCATATAAATAATAAACCAGAAAACACAGAATTTATTGTTAATAAACAAAAATAAATATATCCACCCTCAATTATTTGCGGGACTATTTTCTATTGAATCAATAAATTCTTCAAACAGCAAAATTCTCTTGCCAGGCATACATATTGTGTATATTAAAATATGACAAATCGAACATCTTATTCTTAAATTCCAAAAAGGTAATTCTATATTTTATTTCTATAATGATGCATAAATAGTGAATTTTGGAAACAAAACAAATTATTTCTGCAATTATGGAATTTTACACTCTAATAACAATTAAAATTCTAACCTATTTACAATAGAAAACAAGTTCTTTTAAATCTACTAAGGTAATTATATACGAATTAACCTAAGAAACTTTGCTAACAAAATCAATCCGAAAACCGACATCAATTAACAAAGTTTAAGATATACATAATTCAATGTCGTTTAGTTAGTAACATTTCATAATCGTTTGTAATTCATAGAGTAAAGTTTCTTTGGCTTTTTATTTCGCGGGTTACTTCTCCCGGGACGAATGATTTCCCGGGTATTCGCGACAATATTGTCAAAAGCATTTAATGCCTTTTTAAATTGCTTTCTGATCAGCACGCCGATTAAGATATCCTGGGTCATGGACAAAGCATTGGTACGATTGATTTTTTGATCATACTTCCGTTCCTGATCGGCTTTATATTCTTCAACCACTTTTTCTTCTATCGGGTGGGCGTAAGCCGCACACAAGGTCATCAGAAATACTTTGGCATAGAAATCCTGTCTGACTGCACGAGCTGTCTTGCCGGAGAAATTCTCCAGTTCTACCCTGGCCTTCAATAACTTATAAGCTTCCTCCTCATTCCATCGGTAATGGTACAGTTCTTTAAAGTCTTCATAAAGGTATTTTTCCGAATCAGTCAGGGAGGTACACAAAATCTCTTTTTCTCCGTTTTCAAGTTCGACCTTGATCAACCGGCAAGTCAGGGTGGCATCCTGCATGTGAGGAAAATCAGCCAGCTTTTTGCGGTCTTTCCCAGGTAAACGAAAAGTGACAATCCGCTCTATTTCATCACTGTCAGTAAAATCCTTCACCTTTAGCCACCAGTTTTCTTTTAACCGGACACAAAATTCGATCCCTTTTGCTTTTAACAAAAACAACAACCAAAAACACGGGTAACCCCGGTCCAACAACAGCAAATCCCCTGACCCTACTTTGTCCAGGTGTTCCATCAGCAAATCCCGTTCACTCGAAGCGTATGGGGCCAGCCTGGCATCAAGGGTAATTTGACTGAACACATCGTAAAGCATCGAGCCCATGGCCAAAGACCGGGGACTATCTGCTTTAGGGCCAAACTGGTGTACCCCAAATTCTTCTACCACGCTGGGATGATTGGGCAAAACCAACCGGGTACCATCTACGGCCAGGGTACGCATACCATACCATCCATAATACTGTGCCCCGTCATAAAAACTGTTCGCCGCCACTTCGTTTAACCGGCCAAAAGCCCAGGGATTTAATTTGGCCCGTGCCTGGGTGAAGGCCCCCTTGGTCACTTCCCTGATATTAAAATCACTCTGATCAAGGGCCTTAAAAAATCGGTCTAATTCCCGCTGGATGGAACTCTTAAAGTTGATGATCAAGATAATTAAGTTTTTGAGTGTCAGCTTTCTATCTCGTGAAAATACCTCTTTTCGGCCGTCTTTGGAACAGCCACTAAACTCTTCATCTTCAAGTTCATACGCTATATTATTAGATAAATTTTCACGATAATCTCCGCTTTGGTTAGTACTTGGGTTACCCCCTATATACCTTTACAAGATAATCATTAACCTGCGAACGACAAACTTTTCAAAGAACTTTTTATGCTGAAACATCAATAAAATCAAGCCTTTCAGAAGATCTCCTTAACTAAACGACATTGGATTATT
>Ga0172377_10007146_pt1 | contig 11491 bp, 9 predicted proteins | sample Pumphouse3metaG_FD_119749 | JGI IMG/M metagenome (GOLD analysis project Ga0172377, IMG submission 119749) | Leachate microbial communities from a municipal landfill in Southern Ontario, Canada - Pumphouse #3 metaG | ecosystem: Engineered > Solid waste > Landfill > Unclassified | place: Canada... | reverse complement strand
GCCAGTTTGAGTGCATTATTATAGGAGGGGGTAGTAGCTGATATGGCAAGTATGCGAGGCGAGAGCTTTTCCAGCTTTTCTCTCACCTGCTCCTGTTTGTAGGTGGTAAGGTTCAGGTCAATTGCTGATACCTCATAATCCTTTTTCATAAGAACAGCACCAATGTAAGCCAGTCCCAGAGGCAGTGACATGCGTGCATACTGGCTTACTTCACAGATATTGGAATTAACAAGAAGGATGTCCATTAGAACATTCTCTTATTGACTATTTTTTGTGTATTTCGAAGCATTTTTATTATTTAGAAGTTTCCGAGTCTATCAATTATTACATCAAGCCTCGTATTTTTGTAGTCAATCCTCACTTCTTGCAAATCGTTTTCTTTTAATTTAGCTGTATTTTCAATTGGTAGACTTTCTGGCAAAACTACCGAAATACCAAGTTTTGGTTGGAGTAACTCTCTCAGCTTGTTTGCATTCGCAATCAAGATATTTTCATTGCACAATTTGTTTAATGGGCTATACAATATAATCGCATCCGGTTGACAAAAGTAATCCTTGTCACCAATTAGAGATATTTCCTCTGGAGTTTCGCCTATATATAATAATACCTGCGGAAACCCTCTCATTTGAATGTAATCGGCGCTAATCCACTCACGTTCTTCACTGCGATTTACGGCAGATACAGTTGGAGTGTGTATATATGTGCAAAACGATATATATTTATTGAGCTTTTCAGATTTGACAATGCAATCAGGAACTACAAAAATAGCATCATTTTCATATCGAAAGTGTAAGCTTTTAGCTTCTTTAGGAGGCAGAACCGGCTCTTCACGACCACCTGATTTATGTATTTCATATGGCTCAAGATCTTTCAGTATCACCGTTAATATCTGACTGGGTAATAGCTGTTTGATGAGTAAAAGAACGACCCATTTCTGATAAATTGAAGTATAAAAGGATACAAAATTATTCTTAATAATATTTGATGCATTGTCTTCAAAATAATTTAGATTTGTTCGATTCTTTAACAGGTCAAACACAGGATCAAATAAAATGCTGCTAAGTTCGTCCACGGGGCTACTAATAAACCTTTTCAATGATGGCTGCATAATCACGTTGTCAAGCCTTAACGATTCAGTCATCTCTTTTTCCAGGCTAGAATAATTGCTTGTAAGCTCATCAGCAAGAGTAAGCCATTCAGTAATCTGCGTCCTAACAAATGATTTGCGAAAATCATTGAACACGTTATAAAAATCACCTCGGATGCTGGCGGGGATTCTGGTTTTAGCATCTCCAATTTCTATTTCTGGATGTTCGGAAATAAAAATATTGAGATTTGAATAAACATCTCTCCATGGCTTTTTCATAGAATAACTCTTTTCTCCTTCTAATTGATTGTGTATATTATATGTCCATTTGTGCCGTTACGGGAACAATGTTTACCCCTGTCAAGTTTAATACTTTGAAAGAATTGCTACTAATACTATTTATCATTGCTTTATGGAGTGTTATTTACGTGCAACTTACTTTTATTTAATAAACTACGTGCAATTGCAACAAACAACCATATAATTGCAAGAAGTAGCAGCATTCCTCCGGCAATATATGCGAGGTAATATGCGGATTCTATATTTGCTATGATTGTTATACCAAATGAGCCTCCAATTGCAGTATATCCTTCCAAGGCAATATTTGAAGTCGCCAGGCGGTTGCTTATTACTGTGTTCATAGCGGTATAGGCATAAGCGATATATCCAATGCCTGAAATAGCAATGAGCAGAGAGCCCCACCATTTCTTGATAAATGTACCAACTATTGCAACAGCGATACTCACCGCTATATAGACCCATGCGAGGCTGATCTGCCACGTAGGGGTAATATCATCAGATATATACTGAATCAGAAGGCCTGATATATTGTGCCGGAGTCCCCATCCGTAAACATTGATTGCTCCGTTGCCGATGGCGCCTGTCCACCAAGGCTGAGTAAATGAAACTACCATGATGGCGCCTGAGAGTAGCACCAAGACACGAAAAATCCAAATGTACAAGTCGTATGCTTTCCAGTTCATTTTGCACCTCAGCTTCTTGAGTGTTTAAGACCATGTATTGAGGTGTTGAGTGGGGGATAAGCCCTATCCCCCACTCAACCATATTGCAACTAATTCTGCAACTTGTCTGCCTTCTCAGGCTTTCTTACTTGCAAGCTAGTAAGCATTTCTTTACCATTGCCTTGGCTATTTGCACTTTCCATTTATTGTAAGCTAAGGGCATGGCGCCAGATACCGCTGCGGTACCGGCAGCTTCAGCGCTAGCCTCATCAATGGTCTTGCCAGAAATTGCTTCCTCAGCCTTGGTTGCCCGATAAGGAAGGTTATATACTGCATTCAGGCATATCCTGACGTTAGAGCCGTCTATGGCGGCAGCACAGTTTACAATCGGGAAGTCAATGGAAGAACGCAGAGCAAATTTAACGAAAGCACTCTTGCCGGAAAAAGCTGGTACTTGGATTTCAGTCACAATCTCGTCGGTGTCAAGAACGGTTGAGCCCGGTATTTTAACCGCCCAGAATTCTTCTGCAGGAATATCTCTCTTGCTGGTTTTGATTGTGGCATTGAGAGCTACCAGTGCTGGAGCAGTATCACTCGGATTGACTGCTACACAGGCGGCTACAGCGCCAAAGATTGAATGGTAGCGGTTCTCTCCAGCCATGGCATAACACATATTGCCACCCTTGCGGATACAATCATAATGATTGTTTTTCTTTCTGAAATACCAACATCTGTTGAGCTGGCAAATGTTACCTCCGATGGTGCCCACTTCCCGGATATGGGGTGAAGCAGTCCTGTGGGCAGCTTCTGCCAGTCCTGCCCACTTACTCTGGACGACATTGCTTTTAGCTATATCCTCAAGCCGTGTAAGGGCGCCGATCTTAAGCATCCCCCCCTCTTCTTTAATGTAATCGAGACTGGGGGAGATTGTTTTAAGATTGACAACGGTCTCAGGATATTCTCGCAACAAATACAGCTTCATAGTGCCCACTATATCGGTGCCGCCAGCTATAGCCTCTGCATTTCCGCTTGCCAAGATGGTCGTCGCTTCATTAATTGTTTGGGCGTTAATATGTTTGAAATCTCTTAATGGATTACCCATTTTACATCACCTCCTATACTTTCCCTAGAGCTTTTAGTACATATTCAGGTGTGGTTTTTCCTTCATCGAGCCATTTGCCGATGGCATTGTGCACAGCATAGCGAGTTATATGTGTCTGAACAGCTGTTGGAGATTCTCCTATACCGCCCATTCCATAAGGAGCCCAGTTCAAACCGGTTTCAATTAGATGGACATCGATATCTCCTTTTATATCACCAATAAGATTGATTGGATAATTAATTAAATCATCGTTCAACCTGACACCATCATTCGGATCAAAAAATACTTCTTCAACTCTTGACCTGCCATAACCCATGTAAGTACCACCTATCATCTGGCTGTGACAAGTTTCCGGGCTGATTATTTTTCCAGCGTCGTATACACAAACATCTTTTATTACATCTACATGACCGGTATCGGGATCAACTTCTACTTCCATAAAGTAGCATTGCCTACCCATGGGATATGTATGGAGTTCTTCGTCTAAATCTGGAGGTACATCCGTAACGAACATTTCTCTAGATAGATAAGTTGTTATAGCGCTTATAGGTTGCTTGTTATTCGGATTGGCAATTTCAAAAACCATAGAATCTTTTATATCAAGCTCTTCAGGAGTTTTATTTGGAAATGCAGGTTCGAGCCATTGATAACCATATAAGTCAAAATAACCGCCTGGATTCATGCGAGGCTTACAGGCTTTTTCCAAAATCATTTTTTTGGCTTTTTGGGCTAGCCTGATAGCCATCACAGCGTTCGATATCAAGCCGCGTGAGCCGCCATGCCCGCGAAAACGAAATGAACTTCTAGAGCCCTCTGGTTCATCAATAAATTTTACGACAACATCATCAAAATTAAGGCCAATCTCATCAGCAATAATAGCTTGGTACGTGGTACCCCGATTAACCCCAACTTCATTATGTGCCCCTTCTACAAAAACTTTGCCGCTTTTATAAACACCTAATCCAATTGGGCCCCACATATCTCTCTCTCTTCTGTATTTAAGAAAGCTGGAATTGTCGTCGGCGCGATGATGCCAACTATTACAATACATGAAGCCTATACCATGATATTTTCCATTTGGTAATAGTTTAGTACCAGGCTCGTGCCATTTATTGTTCCAGTCTATAGCTTTTTTACCGATATCAATTACTTCATTCAAACTGTCTCTGGTGGCATCAAAACCATATTTTTTCTTAACATTTTCGTTTATCCATTCCATACTATGCCCATCAGCACCATCATTTATCATTGCTACTTCAGCGGGATCCATGTTCAAATCCTCGGCAATACGATGGCAAATTTCATTTAGAAATGCTGCTTGAGCACCTCCATGGCGATAACAAGAATACGGCCCTATATTCTGGTAGGGATATGTTTTGGTGACATGTATATTTTCGCATCCTGTTGATTTGCATATCTTATTCTCTGGATCAAGTATGCCGCAACAGTTAATGTTTTGTATTTTTATAGCGGTGATTTTGCCGTTGTCTTCATAACCTACCTTCATTTTATATGTCCCAAATTCTTCGCCCATCCAGTAAAAATGACTTCTGTCGTGCAAATGGCATACAGGCCTTTGGTTGGTTTCAAGTGCCGCTCTTTTTGCTAACAGGTCACCTTGGAGGACGTTAAAGGCGTGTCCAAATCTGCCGCCGGAATAGTGACAATGCGAAATGCCATCTGTTTGGTGGATGCTATTGGAGCCTTGTCCATTTTCCCAGGTCTCCACTATTGTGTTACTAGCATCAATATATTTTGCTATTTGCACTTGTGCTTCAATGCCCGCAAGTGTATCCGGTAAAGATTCCTTAAAACTGAATTCGAGCGTATTAGTGGCTTCAGTCATAGCTGAATCAGCATCGCCATATTCTTGGATTTCTTCGCCGTACATGTTATTCTTATTTTCGAAGCCCGTCCACGACAGCGTAAAATCAGGAAACTCAACTGATCTTCCTGGGTTATAATGATTAATGAGCTCCCTATCTGGATAAATCGGGGTTGAGCCAGGCTTAATAGCTTCATCCCAATCTAGATAAAATGGCAATCTTTCCCATTCTGTATCTTTTTCCAGTATTCGCATAGCTTCTTCGCAAGCGAGTTCTGTATCAGCAATAATTGTTGCTCCGCATAATTGGCCAGAAAACCACGCTTCAGTTGGTAGCGCCATAGGTGTTAATGGCGCGCGAAATGAATCAAATATGCCATACCATATTGGATCCTCATCATATCTGATTATTTTTCTTACACCAGGCACAGCTTCAGCTCTGGAAGTGTCCATAGCAATTATTTTGCAGTGTGCATGTGGAGCCTCCATTGTTTTTGCGTATAACATGCCTGGCATTGTCAAATCTCGACAATACTTTACTGTGCCACTCGCTTTCATGAAACCGTCTTTACGGTAAATTCCTTCCTTGCCTATGTACTTTGTGTCTTTTGGAAGTGGCCACAACCAAGGTTTATATTTTTCCCCAGGTTCTATTCCATAATATGTTGTCATTTGCGCTCCTCCTTTACTTATTTCCAGCCACTTGCCGTATTGCCTTGATGTGGCCAATGTAGTCTCCGCAACGGCAGATATTCCCTCCAAGAGCTTCTTTGATATCTGCTTCGGTTGGGTTCGCGTTATGATCTAATAGAGCTTTGGTAGTACACACAAATCCAGGGGTGCAATATCCACACTGCATTGCATGATTTAAAACATAAGCATCAATAAGATCTGGCCTTGAAACAGCAATGCCTTCAGAAGTTTCAATAACCGTGCCATCGCATTCGCAGGCAAGCATCATGCAAGAGAGAACTGGTCTGCCATCTACGATAACACTACATGAACCACAAGCACCGTAACCGTGGCACATGTCTTTGGGGGAAGTCAGGCCTAATTGGTCACGCAGTAAATCTTGCAGAGTCCATCTTGGTTTAACATCGAGTGTATATTCTTTATTGTTAACAGACAGGCTGATAACAGTTCCACCCGCAACAGCTACCCCTTCATGCGTCGCATCATAATGGGCCTTTAATTCTTCAAGCGAGTTAAACTCAAGGCCATCAACCGGACAGGTGTACTTGGTTATTGTTACCGTATTATCTGCCGCAGTTGTGGTGATAGTTTTGGTACCGCCTGGTGCCGTTGTGGTAACAGTCTTGGTGACTTCTACTTCTTCACCACAGGCAGAAAGGAAGAAGGCCGAACCAACTGCCGTACCGCCAACTACTATACCGGCATCTCTGAGGAACTGCCTTCGGGATATTTTTCTAGGTCCCTTTTTAATTTCTGTTTTTTCCGACATTAATATCTCCTTTCGCATATTTGTGCTTTCTTTCGGGGTCCAGTAATTACTTTATTCTCTTCTCTCGCACCTCCTCATTCACATTTTTCTGGTAGATAAGACTCACGAGTTAACAGCCTTCAGTTGCTATGCCTGTTACTATTGCTGTGCACTTCTTCCCACATGTCTACCAATTGACAAATGAAACCGTCATAACATTGACCGGGTGCACGGTTTTTATCCAGTTTTTTCTTGGTGGATATCTTGAGGCCTATAGTGCTTCTCGTGTTTTTTTTATTCATTTCATAACCTTCCCCTAATGTACTCTTATTTTTTAAAACTTATTGCTTATATGTAGATACAATTGGTAACAGCCCGAGTAAACTGAGATGTAGTACCCTATTAGTTTCTATATAATATAGAATCTATTCTAGCGAGTACCATAACATAATAAGAAAATACATAACTATAACTATTATTAAACGTATGTTACAATGGCGTAATATTTTTATTACAAATATTTAATATCCTTTTAGGAAATGGTATGATATCAACGAAGAATACTTTTTGAGTTAATGATTTTAGAATATAAAAAGGTTTTTAAATGAAATGATTGTACACCCTCATGAAGCCTCTTCTGTAGAAGAATATAAGATGATTTTTAATTCGATTCCGATACCAATATGGAGATCGGATTTTACAAGAGTTTATCGCTGGCTGCTCTCAACTTATGACATTTACAAGGAAGGCCTGAAAGATTATTTATTGACCAATAAAATGGAAGTTGTTGAGGTATTAGATATCAATCCTCCAGAATGTAATGAAGCTATGATAAAATTTTGGGGCTATAAAAATAAGAAACAAGTATTAGAGAATTATTGTCGTATCATGAAATCTTATGTGTCATGTGCTTATGACTTGATTGTCAAAGAATATATTACGATTGCCCAAGGAAAAATGACTGGTCGCCATAAATGGTCAATGATAATGCCCAATGGTAAAAGAAAATGGATCATCAGTAGTTTCCGTCTTTTAGAAATAGGCGATGGCACTGTGCAATGGGTTGAGTTTTATTTGGATATAACAAAAGAAACATACCTGCAAGAAAGATTATCCAGGGCGCTGCTCAATGAGCGAAAATCGAAGACGCTTCTCGAAAAGGAAATGGGGTTTAGGGGTAGTTATATTACTGAGGTAGCACATGATTTGAAAAACTGTGTGACCCCTATTTTGCTAACTAGCGAAACTTTATATAACAATCTTTCTGATACTGAATATAAAAATGTGGCTGGAAATTTGAAAGATGCAACCGTCCGGTTGAATAAAAGAATTAGCGGATTGGCTGACTTGGTGCGGAGCGAGGCGGGTTCTCTAAAAATTGAGCTTATGCCAATAGATATAGGGGAAATAGTCAGAGGAGTAAGTCAATTATATGAGCAAAGTATGCATAATCGTCGAGGGCGTTTTGATATAAGTATCCCAGACGAATTACCACTTGTCATGGGTAATGAGGACCGACTTGTGAGTGTGGTTGAAAACCTGATAGATAATGCTTTTAAATATAGCGGAGAAGGCTCTGATATTATGGTGAAAGTGTCAAAGCTTAAGAATTTTATTAAGGTTAGCGTGGCTGATGACGGACCGGGAGTGTCCGCTGAGCTCAGAGATAAGCTGTTTTCAAAAAAAATCGTTACAAATAATTCTGATTTATACTCCGGATTTGGGATTGGTTTGGCTTTAAGCAATGCTATTGTGAAAAAACATAATGGGTCTGTTCGTTATCATCAATCCAAAAAAGGCATTAATGTTTTTAGTTTCCGCATTCCGATCTATGAGAAAGAAGGAGCAGTTTAATGAGAATATTAATAGTAGATGATGATAGACACATTTGCGAGTCAATAGAACAAGCGTTGCAGTTTGGCTGGCCAGAGGCTTCTGTAATAATTGCACATGATGGTATCGAAGCTATCAAGCAGATAAAAGCGGAGCAGCCGGATATTGCTTTAATTGACCTGGGTTTACCTGTTATTAGCGGCTATGAAGTAGTAAAAAAAGTGCGTGAAATTTCAGATATGCCAATAATAATCATCTCAGCACAGGAAGAAGAGCAGAGTATTATTAAAGCTTTGTCAGAAGGAGCTGATGATTATTTAATAAAGCCGTTTGGGCAAATGGAGATAGTAGCGCGGCTAAGAGCATTTACGCGCAGAATGATGGATGATCAATCTAAAAATGAGATAAAATATGAAAAATTAACATACCTATATAACTCTAATGAGTTGTTTTACAATAATAATTCAGTAGAAATTACCAAACTTGAAGGGCAAATATTATATGAATTGTTGCTCAAAAAAGGCGGTGTTGTTGCTCTTGGTGATTTGGCCGAAACGATTTATGGGAAAAACCCTTCCGGGGCTGAAGGTAACATCCGTGTTTATATTTTTCGATTGAGGAAAAAAATAGAAAGTGGCACTGATGGAGAGTATACAGTTGGAACCAGGTCTGGAATTGGGTATTTCTTAAAACATAATAAATAATTCATAACTCAGAAATTATTGCTGGCGAGCCTAGGTCCCTCTTTGTTCAGTCGGTTGATTTCAAATCCTTTTGGCTTTTCAGGTTAACTCGTTGTTTGTTGCTATCCGGTATTACAGGCGCTTGACCCAGTCAACTGCATTAGAAAATATCTTGAATCCGTCACAGGGGCTATCAGCCAGACCCATAGCCCACCCAGGATGCTGGTAGTTGTAAATATAGCGCTCTGGATGAGGCATCATGCCAAATATCCGCCCGGTTGCATCGCAGATACCGGCAATTCCTCTCAAAGAACCAGAAGGATTGTCAGGATAGTCAGCAGGCTGCCTGCCGGATGAGTCTGTATAATTGAGGGCAACATGAAGGTTATCAAGGCTATCTTCATCCCCGACAAGCTTTCCTTGTTCGTGGGCTGACGGCAGATACAACTGCTCAATGCCACTGGTAAAAACGCACTCGCAATGTGGGTTAACAGCCAGGTATGTCCATCGGCACTCAAAGTGCCCTGAGTCGTTACGCGTAAATGTTACGCCGGCATCGTTGCCAGGAAGAATACCAGCTCTTGCTAAAACTTGGAACCCATTTCCAATTCCAAGGATCAGGCCTCCTTCCGCTGTAAACCGGGTTATACCATCACCTAATTTTATGCGAATTTCGTTGCCCATGATTTTGCCTGCTCCGAGGCCATCCCCGTAGGAAAAACCCCCCGGAAAAACGAGCACTTGATAATCTCCTATTTTCAAACCACTATTTATAAATTCGTTGATGTGTGCTGTTTTTACACTCGCACCAGCGTTCTGGAATGCGGTCGATATCTCAAAATCACCACTTGTACCAGGGGTTCGTATTATTAAAACTTTTGGTGTTATCATCTCTACCAATTGAGCGGCTTCTGCCACGCCCTCCTTAAATCAGCGATATCATCGTCAATTACGGTAGCGCCTTTTCTCCCGACAATTTTCAGACGGGGAGCTTCTGTTGTATTTCCTATACAGGAAAATGCAACCCCGTAAAGGAGTTTCTCAAACTCGGACTGGTTTTCAGGCGCAACTTCACATAAAAAGCGGCTGTTTGATTGTGAGAAGAGGATAATATCATCCTCTTCTATTTTTTCTTCGACTGGTACGCTTGCAAGTTCAATTTGGGCACCCAGATTTCTTGAAAAGGCCATTTCTGCCAGAGCAACTCCTATTCCGCCATCGCTTAAGTCATGACAGCTTTCTACAAGCCCAAGACCCGTTGCAGTACTCAAACGTTGCATGATTTCAATTGATTTAGGTACATCAACCCTCGGCACCTGACCGCCACACAGATTGAGCACCTTGAAATATTCTGAACCCCCCATTTCGTCAAGGGTATTTCCGATAATATAAATAAGATTGCCTGGTTTTTGAAAAGCTTGCGAAATGACCTTAGACACATCATCCATGACGGAGATGGCTGATATCAGCAGGGTGTGGGGGATTGATATAGTCTTTCCGTCAAGCTGATATTCATTGTTAAGACTGTCTTTGCCAGAAATGAAGGGAGCTTCGTAAGCCATGGCAAGGTCATAACATGCCTGACAGGCTCTTACAAGGGCTCCCAGGCTTTCTGGTTTTTTAGCTGAACCCCAGCAGAAATTATCAAGCAGTGCAACCTGGTTAAGGTTTCCGCCAACTGCAATTATCTGCCTTAGAGATTCCTCAATGACAGAAGCCGCCATCCAATAAGGGTCAATGTCTCCGTAGCTTGGATTAATGCCATTGGATATGATTACACCCTTGTTGGAATCGGGCAGTGGTTTAATAACAGCTGCATCTTGCGGGCCACCATTACCCGAACCTCCAAGTGGTCTTAAAACACTAATTCCTTGTGCTTCGTGGTCAAACTGGCGGATGGTCCGTTCTCGAGAGCAGATATTCCAACTTGAGAGCAACTTTTTCAAATAAGCTCCAAGGCCTTGGCTGCGTTTGAAAGAAGGATTTGGTTGTTCATTTGGAGTGTAGGTAGCTTCAAGTTTAAGTTGGGGAAGGCCATCGTGCAAGAATTCCATGTCCAGGCGGCAAACCTGGTTGTCATTGTAATATAGTGTAAGGAATTTATCAGAAGTGAATTCGCCAATAACGGTGGCTTCTGTGCCTTCAGTGCGGCAAATTGTTTGCAATTCCTCTACGCACTCTGGGGCAACAGCCAGAAGCATCCTCTCTTGTGATTCAGAAATCCATATCTCGGTATAAGTGAGGCCTTGTTGTTTTACCGGTACTTTATCAAGGTATACTTTTACTCCGGTATCTTCAGCCATTTCACCGATTGCGGAAGAAAGACCGCCTCCGCCACAGTCGGTAATTCGGCGGATCAGGTTCTTATCGCGGGCTTTGAGTATAGAATCAATTACTTTTTTCTCTTCAATCGGATTACCAAGTGGAACTGGACTTCGTGCTTCTTCAATAGCGGCAATGTCAAGCTCAGCAGATGCAAAAGTCACTCCACGGATCCCATCTCTGCCGGTTTTACCACCAATTACCACTACAAGATCACCAGGCTTTTGTTGTCCCAT
>Ga0172377_10007144_pt1 | contig 11494 bp, 8 predicted proteins | sample Pumphouse3metaG_FD_119749 | JGI IMG/M metagenome (GOLD analysis project Ga0172377, IMG submission 119749) | Leachate microbial communities from a municipal landfill in Southern Ontario, Canada - Pumphouse #3 metaG | ecosystem: Engineered > Solid waste > Landfill > Unclassified | place: Canada... | reverse complement strand
TCTAGCGCGTCTGCCATTCCGCCACTTCGGCATGACCTTTTAAAATAAGACATTTTGTCAATAATGCAAATATAAAACAGCGTATTTTTTACGAAAGATTGCAAATGTTAATTGAAAAAGTAAACGCCTCATGAATAACCGGAGTTGTGGCATCCATTGCGAGCTCAATAAAAGAACGTTGACATGGTTCAATGACCGATAGTGGTTTGTTTAAAAGTCGGAAGTGCTTAATAATAAAGAAAATAGATCGATGTCAAAAATTAACTGCTTTTTTAGGTTAAACAAAAGTTGAAAATACATCCGGCGGTCATTAGAGTATTCATTTTAAACCGGATTAGGAGAGCATATGAAGAAAATACTTTTTGATCTGCTGGCACTTCAAGACGTTGATATGAAAATCCGCGGACTGAAAACCCGGCTCGCCATGATTCCGAAAGAGCGCGAAAATTTTGAAAAGGAACTTGCCGCCGCACTTTCATCAATCAAGGCCAAGCAGGAACAAATCAAAAATGTTGAGTTGAATATTCGTAAAACCGAATCCGAGATTGCCAAGTATGACGAAAGTGTTAAAAAACTCCAGACCAATTCCGCACTGGTCAAAAAAAATAACGAATATCAGGCAATGCTCTCTGAAATTGAGCATAATAAAGAAAAAATAAGCAATCTCGAGACGGACCTGCTGAAAATGATGGATCGGGTTGAAGCTATGCGGAAATCGCTGAAAGAGGAAGAACGCCAGTCTGTTGCAAAAATAAAAACCATAAAAGAAGAATTGAACGAACTGGTTGTTCTGGAACGCGAAATAAAAGAACAGGGACGTGCTTTGCTGGCCAAAAGCAAAGAATTTGCCACGCACGTGGTTCCTGATCTTCTTGATCAGTATAATCGGCTGCTCAAAGACAGTGGAATTCCTGCCGTAAAACTTAACGGTGAAATCTGCGGCAATTGCAACTTCAAGGTAACCCCGCAAACCCGCAATAATTGTCGCAGCGGTAATATCGTTTTCTGTGATAATTGCTCGCATATGCTTTACTGCGAGAAACCAGAACAAGACTAATTCAGACGTTATAAGTTGCTTCTAAAATTCGCGCGCGCATTATGCGCGCGTGAATTTTAATATAAATATTTTTTGTCATTGAATGATTCAGAAATCTTTTTATTTGACATGGTGGCAAACTGAATTATATTCAAGTATCGAGACGCATTTTATGCGTTGGGAAGTAATCAAACAAAAAGAACAAGGGAGAGGAAAAATGAACGAATGGGTTGAAAAAGTCTGGAAAATGGTTGTGGACAGTAATCTGTTGTCCGTAATCGGGGCCTTGTTGGTGTTGCTCTTAGGATGGTTTTTGGCGACAATCATATCGCGGGCAGTTAGAGACGGTCTTTTGAAAGTCTTTGCCAGCAAAAAAGTTACCAATCTTATTCCAGAGGAACAAGGCGGTCATGAAGGTGTAGCCAAGTTGATTTCATCGATTATCTATTACCTTATTCTTCTCTTCGCGGTGGTTGGTTGCTTAAGTGTGCTTGACCTTTCTCAAGCAGCGGATCCGATTCAGCATTTTATCAAAGAGCTGACCGGTTATCTGCCCAACTTGATCGGCGCAACATTGTTGATATTTATCGCATATCTGGTGGCTAAGGGACTTAAAATATTCTCTGCGACTCTAATGCGGCGTTTTAAAGTTGACGAAAAAACTTCTGTAAAAAGTACAGATGGCAAAACTGTCAGCGCGACAATTTCGGAAGTTATTTACTGGACGACATTTCTGTTTTTTCTGCCGGCAGTATTGAGTGCCCTGAAAATTCAGGGAATTACTGAGCCTTTGCAGCAGATGCTGACTAAAATTACGGAATATATTCCACATCTGCTCTCCGCGGCTGCGATACTCTTTTTCGGGCTGTTTGCCGCTAAAATTGTTAAAAATGCCGTGGTCGAACTCCTCAGCGTGGCTAAGCTGGATGAACTCGGCAATAAGGTCGGAACGCAAAAAATCTTCGGCGACAAGGGAATAACCAGTTTGATTGGTATTATTGCCTATGTTTTGGTGGCGATTCCGGTTATTACGGCAGCGCTTCACGCCTTGAAGATCGATGTTCTGACCGATTTGGTCGGTGGGTTCTTTGATAAAATGCTTGATGCTACCGCTAACCTTATCGGAGCCGGCCTGTTGATCCTGGCGGCGTTTATAATCGGCGGCTTGGTTTCTGGTATGCTTTCCCAGTTGCTTGATGGTTTCGGATTCAATAAACTGATTGCATACCTTGGTTTTTCAGCTAAGGAACCTGCTGAGCAACGCATTACTCCGGCTGCGGTGGTCGGCAAGTTGGCGTTTGTAGCGATAATGCTTTTTGCCGCGATTTCAGCATGTGAAATGCTCGACTTTAATGGTCTTGCTGAAATGTTGCAGTCATTTACCGCGTTCGGCGGCAATATTATCATCGCGGTGATTGTAATGATGATCGGTATATTCCTGGCCAACCTTGCGGCGGAATCCATTCGCGGCAAAGGGACTAATTCCGAGGTTATCGGGTTTGTCATAAAAATTACCGTCTGGATTTTTACCGGTGCGATAGCAATCCACAATCTGGATATTGGCGGCCCGATCGTTCAAACTGCTTTCACGTTGCTGCTTGGCGCGGTTTGCGTGGCTTTGGCGTTGGCTTTCGGTATTGGCGGTCGTGAATTCGCAGCCGGAAAGTTGCAGGAATGGAATGAAAAGTTGAAGAAACGCTGATTAAGTTTTTTTACCGCCGGGGAGTTTCCCCGGCTTTTTTTTTGTCTTCGAACGAAACCTGAAGTGAGATTTGTCTAAGCTAAACCTGGCTTAAAGCCGACTGTTTTTCAGGATTATTCTTCTGGAATTGGAAACCGTTTGAGAACCGGTTCAAACATGTCAATTTTCTTGGCGTTCATATATGAATCCATTAGAAAACGGCCGGAGCTGTGGAAGCCATAATATTTAATTTGCCATTCTGTCAAAGCGCTTTCCGGATAGTGTTCAAAGCTCCAACAGAAAAAGTTGCCGAGAAACGAATTTTTGAATTTGGCATATTGGTCACCGCTGATGTGTGGTTCCCAGCTGTAACACCATGGGTTGTAAGCACCAAGTTGAGAAACCGCGATTCCCCAAATGATACAAATAATAAATAAAGCGAATTTAAGATTTTTCTGCCAGTTCTGCAAATCCAGCACGATATAATAAAAGGCTATTGGAATTACCGGAATCAGGTAACGAAAACCGAAGCTGCAACCTCCATATTCCTGTGTCACGAACCAATACAATACAGTTACTGCCGCCAGCGAGCCCAGCATGAAATTTTTCAGCCGGTTACGATTTTTAAACGCGGCAGGAAACACAAATAAGAGTACCGGCATATAAAGGAATATTCCTTTGAATCCGAAAGTCGAATTGTAAATATATTCAAACAGCAACGGGTTAAGTCCCAACCCATGAGTATGTGAATACAGCGGAACCGGAGTGCCATGCGCAATTGTGTTGATAACCGCGCCCAGTGCAATCATCATAAATGCTCCTGCAGCATAGAAAAATGCCGGACGCCAGCGGATTGCTCCTTTTTCGGAAATCCAGATCAGCCAGAACGTACTGATGCCGAAAACTCCACCGAAAATAAATTCGAAATTCAGCAGTGTCCCGGTAGTTACCCCTGCCAGAAATGTCAGCCCGGAAAGTGCGCCGTATTGCTCCATTCTGGTCAATATAAACAGCAGAATCAAAGTGGCGGCAGCCGCAGGCGTGTGATTGTTTATCGAAACACTGTAGCTGAACAGCATGGTGGAAAAAATCAGTGCCGCCGCGCTGAACAGTAAAAATGATTTTGAAGAATCCGGCAATTTTTCGCTGATCATTTTATGAAAAAGCCAGAACATCAATAAATTGAGCGAATAAAAGCAGAGATAATTCAGCAAAAAAATCGGCAAATGATAATATTCTTCAATGGTAAAACCGGCGACTTTTGATATTGCCCAATATGGAATTGCGGTCAAAACTTGAATCAGAAGTGGTTTGTCGCCGTAAATGTGGTTATTGATAATAACGCGGTCCAGGCTTTTAAATACCCCTTTTTCAATGGCAAATGTTCCATAGTCAACCAGGCATTGGATAGTTCCCATACGCGAAGATTCATTGCCCGCCATAGTGACATCATCTTTGGAATAGATAAAACCGGCCAAGGCAATTAAAATTAACAACAGTGTTACACGATGTTTTGACAACCAGTTGATAATATTATTCATGTTTCAGCTCGCATTGCTTAAAAATGTTTCTACGGGTGGTTTTTTATGTATTTTTTTATATAAATCTACTGCGGTTTTATGTACATCTTCCCAGAATTGCGGCGTCATTCGCCCATAGAACAAGATGAAACAAAGAATATCGCGTCTGGTTAAACCGATGTCCAAAGCGGAAAAAAGTAAACCTGCGACATCTTTTACGCGATAGCGGTAAGGGATGTTTTTCCGGATCTGAGCCCGATGCAGATCAATGACATATAATTCAGGAAAATGTCCGATTAATGATTTTTTCAGCATGAAATGACAGAGATAGCAGTCGCGGTGATTCATGCCGGCGTTATGCATCAGGAAAATCATCTGGCTCACTTCTTTGATCAGTGCGCGTTTGGTTGCTTGAAGCGGCGGATTGGATGTCCAGTCGCGGCAATAATCTTCCAGTGAAGTAATGTCAGTCAGTTCTCTGGTAATCAGAAATGATTCGATTCGTGCCGGATTGACTCCGCGTGAGCCGTAAGCAACGGGCGTCATAGTGTTGACCCCGATTTTTTCCAGCAGTCGGATAGCATGATATTCATTGGAAGCGCCCAGCACTGGAAGCTTCAGTTGGAACAGGTTTTTAAAAATTTCGCCCCAAGTAGTGCCGCGATGAATTTTGGCAAAATAAGCGTTGCCATCCAGTTCAAAACGGAATGTGCGGCGAGTTTTTACTTCGCGAAAGACCTCTCCATCAAGGCATTCGGCTTCAGTAAAAGGATCGCAGCCTTCCCAGTTTTTTTGGAAAGTCTGATCTAAAAATAGTTCGTACATATAAAATTTCTCCGGTCTGCCATAAACAGCCTATTCACAATAATAATTTATTTCATGTTCAAATTATGTCGATTATTTAACTTATCCTTAACGCTATTTTCAATAATATCGGTTGCAACTTCAGCGCGTCGATAAAAATCGGCATTGACGGAATAATCTCGGGCTTTTTGTCCAATGTTTTGTAATTTTTTCATATTTAATAATAATTCAATTATAACTTTATTCCAGCTGATGAGTTCGAAAGGTTCGGGCATAACGATTCCGCCAGCCTGAGCGACGATATTTTCATAGCCACATATTTGGCTGCAAATTATCGGCAGTCCGGCGGTCAAAGCCTCAATCAGTACGGTTCCTGCGGATTCTTTTCGCGCAGGATGAATCATTAGATCCGCTCCCAGTAACAGATTCCCGATATCATCGCGCCCCCCGGTAAAAACCACCCGTTCTGAAATGTTTAACTTTCTCGACAGCTTAATGAATCTGCGGCTGTTGTCGCGACCGGCTATTATCAGTTTTACCGGAATTTCAGTCGGCAAAGAAGCGATCAACCGCAAGGTACGGTCAACTCCTTTGGTTTCAAAACCTGAGCACACCTGGATTAACAGAAATTCATCGGCAGTGGTTTTGAATTCAGCACGTATTGTGTTGCGTATCGACGCTATTTGTTCCTGATTTTCAGGCGGTTTACGTTTTTCTTCAATTCCAGGCGGCAAAAGATGAAAACGTTCCGGTTGCGTTCCGTAAACATTGATGAAATCATTTTTCTGGCGTTGGGTCAAGTACATGATGGCAGTATCCGAATCGACAGAAAAAACAGTTTGTTCCATTTTTCGATAAACTCGATAGCGTGCGGTAAAAAGACGTTTGAGTCCGGCAGTGGCTTCTGACTCGGTTGCAAAACAATTATCTGCTGCGAAATAGACATCAAGACCGGCCATCCGGTTAAAGCCGACAATAAGATCAGGCTGGTCATTATTCAGGATGTACAGCACCTTTTTCTCAAATGAAAGCGCTTTGGCGTGGTTGCTGAAACCGGATACCGCGATGATCTTTACATTTGCGCATTCCGGTAGCGGTCCATCCCATTGCCGGGTGTAAACCGTAATTTCATGACCGCGTCTGATACATTCCTCCAGGATGCGCCGAAAATCCAGTTGCAGCCCGCCGTAAGGGAAAAATTTGAAAATTACGAATGCCAACTTCATTTTGACCACTCGGGTTTTTGCCAATGACGTTGTCTGGCAACTTCGTAAAGCAGGATGGTAGCGGCGGAACTGACATTGAGAGAATCGATTTTACCAAGCATTGGAATTTTGACTTTTAAATCAGCCTGTTCGAGCCAGAATTCAGTCAATCCGGTTTGTTCTCGTCCGACCACAATGGCGACACCTCCGGTAAAATCAAATTCGGAATAGTTGAATTCGGAATGCGGTGTTGCCGACAAAATTTTAATGTCATTGGCGCGCAGCCAGTTAAGTGCGGTGACTGAATCGGTTTCCGCCAGCGGTACGCAAAACAGCGCTCCGGTACTGGCGCGAATCACATTTGGATTATACAGATCAGTCCCTTTATTGCAAATGATTAGACCGTCAACTCCGGCGGCATCGGCTGAACGCAGCATCGAGCCCAGGTTGCCCGGTTTTTCGATGGATTCCGCGATAAGATAAAATCCGTTCTTTTTTACCGGAATATTTTCAAGAGTATGCGATTTCATGACCGCTGTAGCAACCAGTCCTTCGGGACGTTCCCGGTAAGCCATCTTTTCCAGCACAGACGCGGCAACTTTAATAACGCGGACACCGGCATCTGAAAGCGTACGCAAAAAAGGATATTCGTTTTCGCCGAGAAACATTTCCGGGCAGTAAAAGCATTCGACAATTTTAATTCCGTACTCAAAAGCGCGTGTTAATTCACGGTAGCCTTCAAGGACGGTAAGTCGGCTGCGCTCTCGCTCCGGGCGATTGCGCAATGAACATACCGCTTTTACTGCCGGATTTTGTCGGCTGGTAATAATAATTTCTGGTATATCAGAATTCATCAGCGATTTCGCGCCATTTATTGATCAGCATTTCTGAAGTCTTTTTGTCCGTAAAGCTTGAGCGCGGTGTAGTTTCGTAGCCGCCGCGGCCATAGTTCCAGGCATTCGGAATATAGCCGCCGCCGAATTTGAGACTGCCGGTGCCGTTGCTGTGTGAAACTGCCATGGTGAGATAATCTCCGAAAATTGCTTTCCGGATAGTCATTCCAATTTCAACAAATGGTTCACATGGCAATGATGCTATTACTGCATCGTCGCCGAATTTGATACCGGTAAGAAGAAAATTTCTGATCTCTTTTTCGTCTTTCATTTTCAGTAGTTTGGCAGCGAAGAACTTCAGCGCGAATGGCGTCCGCTTGGCAAGGTCTTCAGACGTCAGATCAGCACCTGATACTCCGTCGATCACAACATCCGGATATTGTTCGATAACTGCTTGGGCTTCTGCAATTTCACTGGCTTCAAGCACACGCGGAGCTATGTTTAGTGTCTGGTGAACAGTTTTAAACGTATTCGAACTCATCGGTTTAAGTGCGTTCAATGCTTTGGAAATAGCAGCCGCATAACCGACACCGATACGTTCAGCTTCGGCGTAACATGTCTGATCACAGTTGCTTTTTACATCAAAGTGATTGATGTTGCCAGCGCAACCGATTAATGGCAGAACCATGCTGCCGGCTCCCAGTTCTTTTTGCATAGTGCGGATGGTAAAACCTGCCCAGTCGCCGGATACGTCATTGCCGCCGATGGTATCGGTATGATTGACGATGTTTGCCAGTAAAACCTTGATTTTTCCGTTTTGCCGGATCGCGATGATTGGAATTTCCGGGTCAATGTCACCTTCCGAAGTCAGAATATCCGGATTCATTTTACCCGGATTAGTTACCACCTGACCGCTTTTCATCCAATAACGGCGATTGAACATAAAACGATGTTCCGCGGTAATGCCATATTCCAGGCTACCGCCGCTCTGCATGTCGGACAGTGCGTCACGCAAAGCATCCGCTGCTTTGGCGGCGGCGAAATTGACGTAGTTTGGATTAGAGCCGGTCTTGGGGTTACGTACTTCCGGCGCGGTATGAGAATGAGTTGCCGTCATTATCAGGTTTGAACTTGTTACTTCGTTGATTCCCGCGTTGGCGAATGCTTTGATGGTTGCTTCGTAAAGTTCTGTCGAAACCGTAACCAGGTCAAACTGGATGATAAACGCAAATTTACCTTCACTTTTCAGCGCAAGCGCGCGTACTTCAATGTCGTCAAGAACTTTCTCCCACATTCTGACACTGAAATAACCGGCCAGTGTAATTGGAATTTCTGGGTTGAGGCATTTACGTCCGATACCGAAATAAAAACCGCTCATTTTTTGTTCTCCTTTGGCAGTTGTTGTTGGTTCTGCAGTGACCGAGTCTCGATGACTTCGGCAGTTTGCGCTGAAGCTGGTAAAATTTTGTAGAAATAAAGATAGGCGCCGCCCAGCAATGCGGTAATGATTAGAATAATTGCAATGATACTCATCAGCCATTCACCTTTGCTGATCCGTGAATTCTTCTTTAATCTTACCGATGCAGTATCAATTCTTATAAAGCGTGATTTAGGCGGGTATGCCGGATAATATGAAAAGAACCGTCCCCCGATACTGTCAAGCTTCATGCGCAGATTGACTGCCCAGCCGGCGGCTTCTAAAAACATGCCGAGATTGCGTTTATAAAGTTTGGTCAGCGAATAAATAATCAGCGGGGCCATAATACAGATGAAAATCAGCATTATGTAGTACGTAAGATGCAGTCCCGGCATATTACTGAGCTGTTTGAAAACATAGGTGATTCCGCTGAAAATTGCGGCAAACCCGACACCGCCTGCCAGTATCAGCATCGAATTATTCATGGTGCCCTGCTTGGCGGTCGCTGGCTTGCCCACAGATTGCAGGGAACTGGTCAACTCATTGCTGATAGCTTCGGCGGATGCCAGTTTTTCCAGTTTTTGCGAAATCATGTTTCCCATCTTTAAAAAAGGTAAAGTAAGACTTTGCCAAAAACAGATCGGCCCGTGGAGAATATCAATAATTACGGTTTCCCATAGATTGCCGTCCCAGCCTTCCAGCAACCCCGGTTTACCGCGGTAAAAGACCATATTGCTGCCGGCGGTTATGGCTGTGGCGATCAGCTGCTCCTGAACATTATCGCCTGATTTGCGGGTTGCTTTCATGTAGATGATAAACAAATTAGATTGAACAGAAATTTTTTTGTGTGCTTCAATATTGTCGATCCTGATACACAAATCAAAATGTTTTCCATCCATAATCAGAGAACCGGCCTGAATCATGGATAACCTTTCCGGATTGAACAGTTCAAAAAAGGAAATGTAGCTTTGGATAAATCTAAAATAATATTGTTTGTACAGGATGAGACGCTCAACCAGATCAATAAGTTTCAGCTTGTCCATGATTTCGCTGTCATCAGCAAACAAACGGCGCAATAATCCGATCGCGGTATGGTCTGCTATAATGTTTTTCAGCTTTTCAGTTCCAAGCTTTTCCATGGATAGACCGCTCTTTTCTCCGAGATAGGCTTCATAAGGAGCGAATTTAGTTTTGATTTCATGCCATTTGTCGATGGGAAATTCATCAAGCTCAAATATCGCCGCCAGCTTAAAGATATCGTCGCGGTAATACGGATTAATTTCCTTTGAAATTCGCAATATACCATCGGCATTTGGTTGAGCGAGCGGTGCCTCTTGCAACATTTTAATTATGGCGGATTTGTCTCCAAGATCAAGCGGCGACAACGCTTCAGGATCTTCTTCAAAACGTAGTGCGTTAGCGGCATCAAGCTGGAGTAATTGGCAAAAATAGAAATACTGATCGATTTTCGGTGCAATGACCCGATATACAGCATATGCCGACGGCATGTCCACACCCGGCATCAGCATTGCGTAGCTGTCGTTTTTTGAGGCCCATTCTAAATATTTTTGTGCTTCCGATAAAAAGTCATCAAGAATTTTTTGGGTAATGCCGATAACTCCGGCACTATTGGGGTTGCCGCCGAAAACGGCTGTAATGTCGGCAAATAATCCGGCTGCCGGCGTATTGGCGACTGCTGACTCAGTAATGATGCCGTCACCTTTGAGAAAGCCAGATTTCAGCCTGGTCATTGCGGCACGGGTTTCATCCAGGGTAACGACATGGTTTTTTAATTCATCGTGAAACAGAGTGTTCAGCGCTTTCAGTATCTGAGCACCTTTTTCCGTTTCAGGATTAATTTCGTCCAGTCTGATTACGGCTTCTTCTTCGGCGAGAATATCGGTAGAGCGTAAAACTTCATCAAGCCATCTGAACGCATTTTTTACTTCGTCAACGCATATCGAACCGCTGTTGGAAGCGTTAAGGTGACTGAAAAAACGCGGATCGCCGTTCAATGTCCGAACTGGTGCCGAGAGCGCGGCCCACAACGCATTGTCATAACTCATTATCTTGCGTAAATCCGCAGGTGAGCTAGGCTGATATTGATATGAGCCGCAAAGCCTTTGCATTGTCAAATGTTTGTTCATTATTTTATCCCTGGTCAGGTAAAGGTTAAATTATATACATGGTAATTTGCCATCATTACCCGTTTTTTCCAATCCGCCCTCGAACGAATAACCTTAAATTTGCCATTTGCCAATCCGCCGTAAGCCGACATAATCTGAATTAAAATCATCGAATCACTAAATAACAATTTGTTTTTTTCCGCTCAAGGTATATCTTAATGGCTCTTCAGTTCGGGATGTGGCGCAGCCTGGATAGCGCGTTTGACTGGGGGTCAAAAGGCCGTGAGTTCAAATCTCACCATCCCGACCATTTTAGTTCTTCAACATCAACGTTTTGCGTTGGTTTTTTTTTGTTATAAGCGCAAAGTACCCTGTTGTCAAGGCGTTTGCGAAAACAAAAGTATTCTCCTTTTTTGGGAACGGGGAATCCGGATGAACGCATCCGCGGGCAACCGACTGACGCTTCCGCTGGCAAATTCTCCGTTTGGAAAGATCTCAGACCTATCAGCTATGTTTTTTTTAAGTCATTTTTATGCAATGATATCTTGCAGAACATGAAAAACTTGCGCTATTTAACCGGAAATGGAGGTTGAAGTGGGAAATGAGCGCATGAACTATTTTTCTACGTAACAAAGATTTTAGGCGGCGGCTTAGGTCGATATTGCGCTGAATATTTTTAAAAACACCTATAATCATTCGGCGCAGTGGACTTGCCAAGCCAAGTTAACCATTCATCTGGCGAGCGCATTTCCATGGTCAGGTTGAAGTCATTGATCAGTGTATATAACAACGCACTACGGCAGGTAGGACGGCAAATTATTACGACATATCCTCCCTTCACGCAAAAAAAGGCTATCACCCATTGGAAAATG
>Ga0172377_10007142_pt1 | contig 11495 bp, 17 predicted proteins | sample Pumphouse3metaG_FD_119749 | JGI IMG/M metagenome (GOLD analysis project Ga0172377, IMG submission 119749) | Leachate microbial communities from a municipal landfill in Southern Ontario, Canada - Pumphouse #3 metaG | ecosystem: Engineered > Solid waste > Landfill > Unclassified | place: Canada... | reverse complement strand
GGCCGCTAAAGTGCAGAGCGTGGAGGAGCTAAATGCGAGAGGCCTCGCCCCATACAGCTATGGAGCTAAGGCCTATAGTGGAATGCTGCTAGAGGTTAAGAGAGGTAATACACGGCCGCCGCCATCTAAGCCTAACGCAAGCATGGAATGACTAAACCTTTATTGTTAACCATAAAGCTAAGGCTAACTCTACCACTAATAATATCTTGAACCCACGACTCCGCCTCACCATCCTTCCAATCAAAGGCGCTATCCTCATCAATAATTAGTTGACAAGAGCTAACAGTATTATACTGAGCCACTAGTTGGCGAAAAGCGAGGTTCAATAAATTTTGAGCATTAGTTTCCATATTAATATCCTAATATTAGTATAAATCGAGAGAGGGCCACTTAGTCGCGAGATATTAAGCTGCGATAGTGGCCATTGATAGCGATTCGGGGTTTAAATATCGTCGTGGCCACACAATAATTAAAAAGTAGTATAAACGTATTACTTAAAAATTATCGTGTGACAGCGAGCGATTTTGGCTCTAAGCTATAGAGGCAACGTGGCTACAACTAAACGAATCTCAGTTGCGGCCACCATGATCCGCAGTCCATCTTTTAAGACAATCCAGTCAATGGGCCCTTCGCTAGTAGTCTCCTTGATCCATGCAGCAATGCCCCTATCGTACCACTCCCCTAAGGTTGCCGGAAAGAATATCGTCGGCGTATCTTGATAGAACTCATCTTCATCATAGAAGGATGCCATGGAAGGATAAATACAAGCAGCCTCGTCACTAATACCAATGACCTTACCACTCTTGAGATGCACAAAGTCAACCCAACACCCGCCGCCGGTATTCTCAATAGTTACATTTTCAATATAGTTATGCATAGACATATTAGTCTCCAAAGTTATAGTTAGTAAGTAATGCCATCCATGGCTTCGAGTCCTTAGCGGTTAGTCTTCATCTTGTTGCGGTACCACGCTACACAAGCATAAGTGGTGTTAGCATTGCCATAATGTTCATGAACTTGTTTCAAGATATCAGTATTACCAAGGCCCAAGTTAATCCGCTCTTTGATGAAGTCACCAACTCCAACGTTAATTGGCTTCTTGTATGCAGACTCCTTAGTCTCTATTGGAAGTTGAGTCCTTAGCTCCTTGAGCTGCTCCTCTAAAGCGGCGATCTTAGCCTTAATAGCTTCGATCCTTTTGACTTCCTTCAAGGCCTCAGCAGCTTCTTTCTTCTTAGCAGCCGCCTCCGCCCGCTCTTTCTTCTTAGCTGCAGCAAGCTCTTGCTCCTTAGCAGTCTTAGCCTTAGCTTCTTCATTAGCCTTAGCCAAAGCCTTAGCCATGTCTTTAGCAGTACCAGCGGCCGCAGTAGCCCGCTTGACATCCTTGACCACCACCTTCTTAGGGGCCTTGCCTTTAGTGGTTGGCATCATTGGGCCGATGAAAGGAGCTTTAGCATTTTGAGTTTGAGTATTCATATTAGTATCTCCAAAGGTTAAGTTTAGTTTTAATTAGAGCCATCCTTGGCAAAGCCTTGATTAATAAAGGTCTTGTTCCATTGCAGCTATAAAAATATTTAATAGCGCCTCAGCTTTATCAAGTGTAAAGGGTATAGTTATAGATGATATATCATCAGTATACTCTATACCTTGAGCCTCTAAGCTATTGATTATAAAGTCAAAGTTTTCTACATCTTTAGACAAGTTCATAGTAATAACCTCTAAGTTGTTGATTATATTATTAAAGAGCTGCTGCAAATATATTACTTATATATATAATATAAGACAACTAATATATTTGAACTTATATCATATATTAAATATCAAGACTTGTACACTAGTTTAAACACTTATTTTGAAAATAAATTAAAAGAGCTTAAGAATCAAGAGCTTAGACTTGAATAGTACTAGCTAAAACTAAAGATGGTTCTAACTAGAACTTAAGCAACTTTCCTCTGAGGCCAGCCGGGGGGGTGATGGCGGTTGGCATTGACAATGGCGCAGCGCAAAATTTTTAGAAAAAACCATTTATGGGAAAATATCAATAACCAATAGGCATAGAAAATATTTTTAATTTTTAGAAAAAACCATTTATGGGAAAATATCAATAGTTTTAATTGCTGAAATTAATAACCAATACACTTAAGGCTTAGAGCTTAGTGCATAAAAATTTTTTTAAAAATTAAAGAATTTATGGATATTACCAAGGATCTTAGAGCATAAAAAATATTTTTAAAATAAGAGTGTACAGCCCGCCGTATTTATGTTAAGATGGCTTTAGATAGAGATATTAGAGGATTATAATGAGCATTAATGGATACGACCCATATAGTAATTTACCGCTAGGGTTAAAGTTATTTGATGCTGTTGCTTTAAATAAAGTTGAAGAATTGTCGGCCGCCCTATCTGAAGAGGAGGTCCTTGACTTCTTTGCTATTAGTGAGCAGCAGCTAGCAGAGAGCCCCGCAGATGCAGCTATTTTCAGGGCCGCCTTTAAACGTGGAAGGTCTATTGCTAAGTTCAATGCTGCAACACACCTGTTCAATGCAATGAAGGTTAGTGACAAGGCCAGTGCACCCGCCGCCGCTATTGCTTACCTGAAGCAGTTTGGGCAACTATGGCCTACAGTTGAAGAGGTTGGCACTGGTAAGAACTTTAGTTTTCAAGTAGTACTTGGCGACTAATGGATATAGTCTATAAGGCCTCGCCCACAATGCGGAAGTTCCATAGAAGCAATGCTTTTGTGCGAGCAGTGATGGGCCCTATTGGTAGCGGCAAGTCAGTTGGGTGTATAGCAGACCTGTTAGTAAAGGCCCACGCCCAGGAGCCTAATAGCGAAGGGGTCAGGAGTACTAGGTGGGTAATCATTCGTAACACCTACCGTGAGCTGCAAGACACCACTATAAAGACATTTCATGATTGGGTTCCAGAAAGCGCAGGCTACTGGAGCAAGATGAATCTGACCTTTACCCTGGAGCAGCGGCAGCCCGATGGTACTAGAGTACATGCTGAGTTCATGTTTAGGGCCTTGGACCGACCTAATGATGTAAAGAAGCTGCTATCTCTTGAGATTACAGGCGGCTTTATAAATGAGGCCCGCGAGGTCCCAAAGCAAGTTGTTGATATGCTACAAGGCAGGTGCGGCCGCTACCCATCCAAGCGAGACGGCGGCCCAACCTGGTTCGGCATTATAATGGATACTAACCCGCCAGACAATGATAGCTGGTGGTATAAGCTCTTTGAAGAGAACTTGCCGGATAACTTTGAGATATTCTATCAGCCATCAGGCCTAGCAGAAGATGCAGAGAATATCGAGAATTTGCCGGCGGGCTATTACCCCAATATGGTTGGTGGTAAAGACCAGGAGTGGGTTAATGTCTATGTGCATGGCCGGTATGGATTTGTATCTGAAGGTAAGCCGGTATTTCCTGAATACAAGGATAATGTACATGGCTCTTCAGAAGACTGGATGCCGGACCCTAGGCTACCGTTATATATTGGTATTGACTTTGGGTTAACACCAGCAGCGGTATTTGGCCAACTGACAGCAGCCGGCCGCATGGTTGTATTTGATGAGCTTGTAACATTTGATATGGGGGCTATGAGCTTTGGTAAGCTACTAAGAGAGCGGCTCAATACCAAGTACGCCGCGTTTACTCAAGTTGAGATTTATGCCGATCCAGCAGGTGAGCAGAGGGCCCAAACAGATGAGACGACGCCATTTCAGATATTACAAAACCAAGGAATTACAGCGTATCCAACATATACTAATGACTTTACCATACGTCGCGAGGCCATCGCCGACTACTTGCTACGCCTTGACTTTGCTGGTAACCCAGCATTCTTAGTAACCAAAGGCGCACCGACATTGCGTAAAGCATTAGCAGGCGGGTATAAGTATAGACGAGTACAAGTTGCAGGCGAAGCTAAATTTAAGGATAAGCCCGATAAAGGTAAGTATTCGCATGTTGCAGATGCCTGCCAGTATTTATTTATAGGTGCCGTGGGTGGTGATAGAGTAGTTGGCGGCTTTAGTACAAAAGAAATTGATTACTCACAAACTAATAGGCTGGTTGTTTAGTGGAAAGAAAGAAATTAGATGATAGTAGTATTTTAGCTATACTGGCTGATGAGCTTAGCCAAGCTAATATTACGTCGCAAACAGTACCATCATTAGAGCAGCCGCTAGCTTACTATCTTGGTTTACCCAATGGTACTGAAGTAGAGGGCCGCTCATCTATTACGTCAACTGATATAGCTGATGTAATTGAATGGATTCTGCCCCAGATTATGAAGTCATTTACTCAGAATAATGAGGTAGTAGTATTTGATCCTATTAATGCAGAGGATGAATTACAGGCTGCTATTGAGTCTGAGTATGTCTATGATGTATTAATGAAGCAGAATAATGGCTTCTTACTAATACACCAGTTCGTAAAAGATGCACTACTACAACGTAATGGTATATTAAAGGTATACTATGAAGAGTCTGCATGTACAAAGACTTACTCATATACTGGCCTTACTCAAGATCAGATGTATGTTATTGCAGCAAGTAGTAATGCTGAGATAATAGAGCAATCTGTAAACCAGTTTCTTGATGAGCAAGGCCAGCCGCAAGTACTATTTGATGTTAAGCTGGCAGTAACAAAGAAAGGTGGCCAGGTAAGAGTTGATTCAGTATCACCTGAAGAGTTTAGAGTTAATTCTCAGCATAGCTCGATTGATTTAAGTGAAGCCCGTTTTACTGCGCATATCCTTAGCAAGACTATATCTGATTTACTTGAAGAAGGTATAGAGTTAGACCCTAGCGATGTAGCTACTACGGCCAATGATTATAATCGAGGCTCATATAGATTCGAATATCAAGGTGAATCCTCAGCAGAACAATTTTCAGTAATCGATGGCGATGAGGCCAATAAACTTGTTGATATTTGTGAGTGCTATCGCAAGCTTGATGTTGATGGTACTGGCTATGCAGAGCTGCATAAGATAACAGTATTAGGGTCTGAAACACCAACAAAGATTCTAGATATAGAGCCAATTGATAGCAGCCCCTGGGTTGCAACAACTGCAATTCTTATGTCTCATAAATTTCAGGGTCTATCAATCTATGACCGGCTCAAGCAGATACAAGATAATAAGACTGCAATTATTCGTAATGTTATGGATAATATGTACCTCCAGAATAATCAACGAAATGTTATTGTGGAAGGTGCTGTTAATATTGATGATTTACTTGTTAGCCGTCCAGGCGGTATCATTAGGGCTAAGCGTCTTGATGCAATAACACCCCTGCAGACACCGCAAATTGGCGATACTGCATTCAATATGATGCGGTATTTAGATGATACCAGAGCCGGCCGCGTTGGTGTATCAGCTGATGGTAATGCAACGCCAGAGAATATTGGAGAGCGTATTGGGTCTCAAGGCCTTGAGCGCATAATGAATGCCAAAGAGGAATTGGTAGGCTTGATTGTTAGGGTTATATGTGAAACCGGCATTAAGCCTTTATGCAATAAGATTCGAGACCTAGTTACTCAGCATACTGATACAATTCAGGATTTTCAGTACAAAGGGCAGTGGATTAAAGTTAATCCTGCCACATGGCCGAACCGTACAAAGAGCACAGTCCGTGTCGGTACTGGCACTGGCGATACTAGGGCTAAGTTAGCTGCTATTGATAAGATTCAGAGTATACAAGCTACTATCATTGCGCAGCCCGGCCAAGCTCTAACAGACCAAGCTAAAGTCTATGCCGCCCTTGATGACTTCTGTAAATTCTCTGGTTTACATAGCGCCAATAGGTATTTTATAGACCCCAACTCTGAGTCTGGTAAACAAGCCACACAGGCCGCCAATGCTAATTCTCAACAGCAACAGCAGTTGGAAATGCAAAAGCAATTAGAAGAGTTGAAGATACAGCAGCAGCTAGTTGAAGCCTCGTTAATTGCCGCTAAAGCTCAGCAGAATAATGTAACATTAAAGGGCCAGGTTGAGCTAGCTAAACACCAGCGTGAGATGGATAAGCAAGCATTTGAGGCTCAAATAGCTAGTTTAACTGCAGAGCTAGAGCAAGCAAAACTAGCGGAAAAGAGCCATAAAGAAATGGCAGACCTGCAATTTAAATATGATGAGCTTGATTCAAAAGTAGCTCTTGAGTTAACTAAACTAGAATCAGCTAGCCAAGCTGAAGAGAATGCTAGCTACCAACATAATAAAGGGTCAGTATAATGCAAGATGAAATTGCGAGATTACAGGATGAAGTCAACCTTGGCAATAAAGCCCGAGGAGCATATATTGGCTATGTAAAAGACTTCATTGAAAAAGTTAGTATGGAATTATACCAGGAGTTTGTTATAGCTTCTGATGATGGACAAAGTTTATTAGTCAAGCGTAAGCATACTGCACTAATGGACCTTGAAACTTCAATATTGCGAGATATTGAAACTGGTAGCTTAGCTACAAAACAACTTGAGATACTAGGTAAACAATAATGTTCAGAATAGCGAGTAAGCTCCAAGCCCGTGGTTATTGGGCCGAGTCTCCTGCTGACGATGGTAGTAGTGCAAATACCGGCGGAAGTGCAGTAGACCAAGTGGCCGATCTTCTTATGGGTGGCACAGAAGAATCTACACCAGAAAAGAAACAGAAAGACGAGACTGAGGCGGATGATACCCAACCAGAGGACTCCAATCTTGATGAAGAAACTGATGGTGAAGAGGAGGAGTCAGAAGAAACGGAGGAAATAGAAGAAACCTCTGATGAAGATGACTCAGATTTAACCTGGGGTAAGACCTTAGGTATTGATGATAAACAGGTTGAACTTGATGAAGAGGGCAATTTTGTTGGCATCAAAACAGTTGTTAATGGTAAAGCAGAAACAATTGGTGTTAAAGACTTGGTTGCTGGTTATCAGACTGCAAAGAGCAATACTTATAAATCCCAACAATTGGCGGAAGAACGCAAAGAATTTGAGGGTTTAAAGGCTGCCGTTGCTACTGAGTATACCAAGAAGATTGAGGTAGTTGAAAACCTTACTAATCACATGAAGAACTCTTTGCTTAGTGATTATCAAGGCATAGATTGGAATAAGCTTCGCGCCGAAAATCCAGGTGAATATGCAGCTGCCATTCAGGATTTTAATATCCGCAATGCTGAAATTGATCGTATAGCTGGTGCCGTGCAAGCTGAGAAACAAGGTTTGACTCAAGAACAGATTCTTGAGCAACAGACCCAGACTCAGGCTTACATCAAAGCACAGGCCGAAAAAGTTCTGGAAAATAACCCTCTATGGGCTAAACCAGAAGAGTTCAAGAAAGCACTGACTGAAATGACTTCTTTTGTCAATGAAGCCTATGGTTTTTCAGAGCAGGAATTTGCCACTGTACAAGATGCACGTCTTATAGAGTTGGTTAAGGATGCAATGAAATACCGGCAGAGTGTTAAAACTGCTAAGACAAAGTTGGAAACAAAAGTTCCATCATTTCAAAAGAGTAAAGGCAAGTCTACTAAGACAGTATCTAAGCTTAATAAACTTGTCGATAAAGCAAAAACAACAACAGGTCATGCACATAGGGCTGCAGCAACAGATGCTGTAGCGGCTTTATTGCTTGGCGTAGAGTAATTTTTTTAACCTTAAAGGGTATCATAAAATGAGTACAGCAAATCTTGACTCGGCCGATTTGAAGGCAGTCGCGAAAGGCGGATTAATCCGTTCAGATGTAATGAACAAAATCTGGGATATTTCTAAAGTCCCATTACCATTTACAGATAGTATTGGGACTGACTCAGCTACTAATGAATACAAAGAGTGGACACTCGATGCATTAGCTGCTCCAGACTTAACCAATGCTCGTATTGATGGTGCCGATGCTTCAGGCAATGACACAGTTACGGGTTCACGTGTTGGTAACCACCACCAGATTTCTGATAAAGTGGTTCGCGTATCTTTTCGTGCAGATTCATCTAACACAATTGGCCGTACAAAAGAACTTTCTTACCAAGTCATGCGTCGTCAGCAAGAGCTCCGTCGTGACGTAGAAGCAATTGCATTGTCAAACCAAGCCTCTGTGGCAGACGATGGTAATTCGACTGCCGGTAAGGCTGGCGGTCTTCCATCTTGGCTGGTGACCAACCATGCTACTGGTGGTACACCCGGTGGTTATAATACTACCACTGGTCTGACTGTAGCGCGTACGCCAACTGCTGCACGGGCTCTGACTGAAACACTGGTTCGTGATACTGTTGAGAGCATTTACAATAATGGCGGCGATCCTACCATTATGATGTCAATTCCAAGTGTCATTCGTAAATTCAGTGAATACTTGTTTACCTCATCTGCTCGTGTTGCTACTCTGATGAGTGACCAAGGTAAAACTGCTGAAGCTGCTACCGCCTTAGGCTCAGTCAATGTCTTCGTAACTGACTTTGGGACTTTGAAATTAGTGCCTAACCGTTTACAACAGAAGCATACTGACTCTGGTGTTATCCAAGTTGCTGATGTCTTTATCTATGATCCAGCGTATTTGGCTATGTGTTACTTGCAAGGTTATAGAACTGAAGACTTAGCAAAAACTGGTACAGCTAATAATAAACAAATGTTGGTTGACTGGACTTTGGTTGTTAATACCGAAAAAGCTCATGGTATTATCGGTGATATTAACCCGGCATCAGCTGTAACGGCTTAATAGCTATGGCGCCTAGTATGAACTGGGCGCCAGTTTATTTTGGAGACCAAACATGGCAACAACTGAACCAAAAGCACCTGCACCAAAAGCACCTGCAGCACCAAAAGTAGAAGCACCAAAAGTAGAAGCGCCAAAAGTAAAGTCAAGTACTATTTTCGATGTTAAAAACATTACAAATAGGACTCTGTATTTGGCAAATGGCGTAATTGAAAAAGGCCAGATTGGCAAGGCAACTGCTGCTGAGTGTAGTGCATTATTTGTTTATATTGAGAAAGTGGACTAATTATGGACCCAGTCATTAAGAGCGAGTTTCATTATCAGAACCATACTGATGTTGTAACTCATAAAACAACGCAGCCTACTGAAGATATGATTCTTGCTCGTAATGCTGAGTTACGTAAAAACCCAGGTGTTATACAAGACCTGGGCGCACAAAGCGGTGAATCATTCGGCCGCATGGTCGCTAGCATACCCATCATCATGTTTGAAAAAGCTATTCGTGATGGGTATGACTTAAACAACCGAGATGCAAAAATTGCCGGCGCAGAAATGAATCGGTATTTGCAATCTACAGAAGGCAGAATGTGCCTAGTACAGGGGAAGAGCTAATGGCCGGGCAATTAAAATACGATTCAACTAATACAACAGCTATTAAATCTGCTGATCCTAAATTAACCAAAGCGTACGCTGAAGGCAGAATTGCTCAGATAGCAGGCGGTGGCTCTAATCCACATGCTGCTGGTTCTGATGCTAATGAAGCCTGGCAAGAAGGCTATGATACCGTTGTTGTGGAAGGCACCGTCGATAGTTGCGCTGAATGCATACCAATTACTGTGCCTAATGTCGTTGGAGATTCTCCAGCTGTAGCAACTGCTGCTATTATTGACGCCAATCTAATGGTCGGCTCGGTAACTCATCCTCTAGGTGAAGTTGCTGCACAGACACCAACAGCTGGAACTAAAGTACAAAGAAATACGGTAGTATCATTGACAGTAACACCTCCAGTAGAGGTGCCCGATGTTGTCGGTATGGATGAAGCAGCTGCCACTATCGCCATTGAGGGCGCCGGCTTAGAGTTGGGTACAGTTACGCTAGATGGTGGTGTTGTTACTGCCCAATCACCGTTGGCTGGTACCATGGTTCAACCAGGCACTGATGTTGACATTACATTGACTACCGCGACAGTTCCTGACGTTGTTGGTATGGATGAAGCAGCCGCGGAGGCAGCTATTATATTGGCTGGTTTCATATTAGGTACAGTTACGCTGACGACTAGCCCGGTGGCTATACAAGACCCGGCAGCTGGAGTACAAGCTTTACCAGGCACAGCTATTGATATTACTTTAACTGAATAACATGCGCTATTTAAGATTTCGTCGTAATGTAAATATGGTGTGCAGGAGAAGCAAGTATTTGCGCACTAAGATCCTGGCAAAAACACAAATAGTCGTTCCAGACTTAACTGGAGAGACGTTAGCCCAGGCTACCGCACATTTAGTGTCGGCTAGTTTAGCGTTAGGGACGGTCACTTTGACCACTGGACCAGTGACCGCACAAAGTGTGGCTGCAGAGACGAAAGTCAATGTCGGCACACCAATAGATATAACACTAACAGCATAGAGGACTTAAGGCAAATATATGGGCATAGTAAAATTAATAGTGGTTGCACTATCTGCATTAAGGGCAGGTCAGGCACTATCCAACCCAACCACTTGGAAGAAAGCGCAAATCTTGGCGCCATATCTTGGTAGTTTGGCTACTACAGCTAATGGGCTTATTTGTGATGGATGTATTGCACAACCAGACTTAGATACAATTGTACTTGGCGCATCTACATTAGCTGCGGCAGCTGTTAACCATTATTTGACAGTAGCCACTACCGATAAGCTTGGTATTAAATAATGGAGAGCCCACAACAAAGGCAAGATTTGCAGCTTATTGATACTGAGGATGCCTTGACAGTAGAGGAGCTAAGAGAGCTGAAAAAATTAGCTAGTCTATCAAAAACTACTAGGGTTGTCTTTGGCGTCATCTTTGGTGTGCTGGCATTAACTGGTATACAACCAGTATTAGAATGGTTTACCACCCACTTTAAAAGTATTGGACATTGAACATGATTAACTCAAGAAACATACTAGATTTAGAGCCTGAAGTACAAACACTCTGCTATAAATTCATAGCAGAGTGTGCCAAGAATGGTATTGACGTTATCATCACCAGTACGTATCGTGATAAGGAATCACAGGCAGCACTATATGCACAGGGCCGTACAACTCCCGGCCGTAAGGTTACCAATGCTAGACCTGGGGACTCATTTCATAATTGGCGTGTAGCATTTGATTTCTGTCCGATAGTTGCCGGCAAAGCTGCTTGGGATGATATTAATTTATTTAAACACTGCGGCCGTATTGCTAAAGGTCTTGGGCTTGAATGGGCGGGCGATTGGAAAACATTTAAAGAGCTGGCGCACTGTCAATATACTGGTGGGCTTACATTAGCTGATTTTAAAGCTGGTAAAACTTTGAGAGATGTGGTATGACTGCTGTAGTTTATAATAAATACAATAATGCTGCAGCAGCTATAGTAGGCGCTGATGATTTAATTAATGACGTATTTAAAATAGCTTTAGCATCATCAGTCAATCCTACTGATGTGACATTCAATATTGGCGCAACTGATCTGGTAACAGGTGGCGGTTATGTTGCAGGAGGTAACGTCGCCGCTACTATATCTGCATCAGTTGTTGCAAATGTATTTTCATTGATATTAGATAATCCAGCAATTTGGACTGCATCTGGCGCAGGATTT
>Ga0172377_10007137_pt1 | contig 11497 bp, 10 predicted proteins | sample Pumphouse3metaG_FD_119749 | JGI IMG/M metagenome (GOLD analysis project Ga0172377, IMG submission 119749) | Leachate microbial communities from a municipal landfill in Southern Ontario, Canada - Pumphouse #3 metaG | ecosystem: Engineered > Solid waste > Landfill > Unclassified | place: Canada... | reverse complement strand
CCATTAAAGAAGATACTACTAGTATTATTTTAGAAGCCGCGACTTTTGATGCTGTTTCTATTCGTCGCTCTTCTCAAGCTTTAAATTTGCGTACAGACGCATCGATGCGTTTTGAAAAAACTTTAGATCCCTTTTTGCCTCAATTAGCTTGGCAAAGAGCTTGGCAATTAATTAAAGAAATAATGCCCGAAGCAGAATTAGCTAGTGCGATTAATGATAGCTTTTTAGATGTGCCTAAAGAAAAAGAAATAGAGTTTAATTTTTCATGGTTGAAAAAAAGTTTAGGTTATGACATTAGTCGCAAAGATGTTTTATATATTTTGGAACACTTGGGTTTTCAAGTTGTTGCTGAAAAAAATCTTTTTAAAGTAAAGGTTCCTAGTTGGCGTGCTATTAAGGATGTAAATATTCCTGAAGATATATTAGAAGAAATTGCGAGAGTGCTTGGTTATAATCAAGTACCTGTGCTTTTGCCAACTGCTTCGTTACAGATGCCAATTGTAAATACAGAAAGAGAATTTGAGTATAAAATTAAAGATGTCTTAAGTGGTGCTGGAGCAATGAATGAAGTCTATAATTATTCTTTTGTGGGCGAATCAGCTTTAACTAAACTTAATTTAAGTAGCGATCATTATCTAAGTCTATTAAATCCCATGAACAACAATCATGAGCTTTTAAGACAAAATTTATTTGTTGGCTTGATGTCAAATGTAAGGTTAAATCAGTTTAATTTTGATAATTTTGCTATTTTTGAAATTGGACGAGTTTTTCTTAATAGCCCGGGCATATTTTTAAAGAATGATTCTAAAAATGACGATCACTTACCTTATCAAGGTAAGCGTTTAGGGATGTTAGTAGCTGGTGATAAAGCAGACGAAGTATTAATTAAATTAAAGTCATTAATTAAACTGTTGCTTAATGCCTTATTACCTAAAGGATTAATTGAGTTTGTTGCCTTAGAAAATAATCCTTCTTGGTCTGAAAAAAATCGAGCAGCTCAAATAGTTTGTTTGGGAAAAAATATTGGCGTTGTAGGGCAATACAATAAACAAGCTGCTAGTGTGTTTGGTGTAAAAACTAAAGTGGCAATCGCAGAGATTAATTTACCTGATTTAATGTCTTTATGGCAAAAAAATACTAACTTAAATTATGAAGCTAGTCCTAAATATCCGGCGGTTAGTCGTGATGTCGCTTTTGTGGTAGATGAAAAAATAATGTATAATGATTTCTGGAAGGAATTAATAAACTTTCATCCCTTGTTAATAGCCGCTGATTTATTTGATATTTATCAAGGAGAAAATTTAGGAGTAAATAAAAAGAGCTGGGCTTTTCATTTAACGTATCAAGACAATAGCCAGACTCTCACCTCTACTTTGGTTGATAATATTCAAGCTCAGCTAGTTACACATCTTCAAGAAAAATTTGAAGCTCAAATAAGAATTAGTTAATCAATGTAATTATATCATTCTGATTATAAGAATGATATAAAATTTATGTTAGAGACCTCAAAAGACATTTTAAATTTAGTAGCCGCTCTTTCAATTGCCACTCTGGTATTCTTTATTTGTTGGGCTCTTTATTATATTATTGCTAGTGGCAGACGTACTTTTCGTCTAATTAAACGTATTGAAAGTGGAGTGGAAAAAGCTGAGTCTTTAATTGATTTAATCAAGGATAAAGTCTCTAGCAGTGCTTCTTATTTAATGATTTTAAGTAATCTAGTAAAGAAAGGCTTTGATTTTGCTGAACAAAGACAAGAACGTAAGCGCTCTGCTAGTGAAGATAAAAAAAAGAGCAATAGAAAATAAAATTAAATTCAAGTAATTAAAAACAAGCTTTAGCAGCTTGTTTTTTTGTTAATCATTTTATTTTTTATAGCCGCAACCCTTATCGCTACAAACTATTTCACCTTCTTTGTTTTTAATGAGGAGCGAGTCACAATCAGGGCATTTTTCTCCAGTTGGTTGTCCCCAGTAAGCATTTTTACAATCTGGGTAAGCGCTGCAAGCATAGAAAGCACCGCGACGACTAAATTTTTTAATTATTTTTCCTTTTTTACAAGCTGGACAAATAATTTCTGGTCCTTTTTCCTCATTAATGTTTTTAATATTTTTACATTTAGGATAGGCACTACAAGCTAGAAATGGTCCGTATCTTCCATTTCGCACCACCATTTCTGCGCCGCACTTGTCACATGTTTCATTGCGATATTTTTCTTTTAGGTTTTGTAAATCAGGATTTTCTTCTTGATTAATTTTTTCACCTGTCATTTTTTTAATATTTTTACATTCAGGATAAGCGCTGCAAGCTAAAAATTTGCCATAGCGGCCAGTTTTAATTAGCATGTTTGCACCACATTTATCACATTTTTCATTGGATGTTTCTTCAGGCATAATATCACTTTTTTTAATATTTTCGTATTTTTTTTCTAAATTAGTATGAAAGTCTTGATAAAAATCAGCAATTAATGGTTGCCAACTTTTTTCACCTAAAGCTACTTGGTCAAGAGAATCTTCTAGACTAGCGGTAAAATTATAATCAACAATTTTAGGGAAATGTTCGACCAGTAAATCATTAACTATAAAACTGATAGGAGTCGCTTGAAGACGTTTTTCTGAGTTACGCTCAACATAGTTACGGGTGATAATGGTGGCAATTGTAGGAGCATAAGTCGATGGGCGACCAATGCCATATTTTTCAAGCTCTTTAACTAGACCAGCATCACTATAACGTGCTGGCGCTTTGGTAAAATGTTGTTCAGTATTTAATTTATCTAAAGTGACAGTTTGCTTTTCTTTAACTGGTGGAAGCTCTTGTTCACTAGTTTTTTCTGGATATATTTTAAGATAGCCATCAAAAGTCATGATTTGACCATTAGCTCTAAACAAATATTTATCTTGATTTTGAGCTGTCATTTCGGTATCAATATTACTGGCATTAAACTCAGCGGCTGGCATTTGAGTGGCTAGTGATTTTTGCCAAATAAGATTGTATAGTCGGTATTGATTACGATCTAATATTGACATCATTGATTCTGGTTCGCGACTGGCCAGAGTCGGTCTAATTGCTTCGTGAGCCTCCTGAGCGTTCTTGCTTTTTGACTTAAATACTCGAGGTTTATCTAATACATATTCCTTTCCCAGTGTTTGTAATAGATGAGCCTTTGCTTCTTCTAAAAATTGAGCGGATAAATTTACAGAGTCAGTACGCATGTAGCTAATATAACCTTGTTCATATAGCTTTTGTGCAACAATCATGGTTTGTTTAGCGCTAAAACCAAGATAGCGATTAGCCGCTTGTTGCAAGGTGGAGGTGGTAAATGGAGCTCCAGGTTGTTTAGTTGTTTTTTTTCGCTCTATTTTAATAATCTGATGACTAGCTCCTTGTGAGGCGGTAACAATTTTTTCAGCAATTTCTTGGCTGATGCTTAATTTATCAAAACTTTTATTATTAATTTTTAATAAATTTGCTTCGTATTTTAATTTATCAACAGAATATTTTGCATTCACAGTCCAGTACTCTTGAGCTTGAAAAGCACTAATTTCTCTTTCTCTTTCTACCACTAAACGAATAGCTACACTTTGAACGCGACCAGCTGATAATCCTTTAGCCACTTTTTTCCACAAGAAAGGAGATAGTTCATAACCAACTAAACGATCTAGTATTCTTCGCGCCTGTTGTGCATCTACTAAATCTTGATTAATGCTGCGTGGATGGTCTAAGGCATGTAAGATAGCGCTTTTAGTAATTTCATGAAAAACAATTCTTTTAATTTGTTGATCTTTTAACTTTAAAGCTTGACTGAGATGCCAAGCAATTGCTTCTCCTTCGCGGTCTTCATCAGAAGCTAAAATAATAGTTTCTGCTTTTTCAGCTGCTTTTTTTAATTGGGAAACAGTTTTTTTACTTTTAGTGGGAATAACGTATTTAGGTTCAAAATTATTTTCTATATCTACGCCCATAGTACTACTAGGAAGATCGCGAATATGACCAAAAGAAGACTCAACTTGGTATTTTTTGTCTAAAAATTTACTAATTGTTTTGGCTTTAGTGGGGGACTCGACAATGATTAATTGCATAATTTTCGATAATAAAAACTGATTATCATAAATAATAATATCTTCAGTTTACTATTTATCTCATAGCTGTCAAGCAATAGTCTTGACAATTAGGCTGCTTTAATATAAAGTAAAGAGTTAAAAACTCCCCTTGGTTGCTTGTACAAAAGTAATTAGCGCTCAACCACTTTCCTCCTAGAGGTTCAGCGCTTGTCCACTTTTTGTATAAGCAGCTAAGGGGATTTTTATAAATTAAAGGATTTTTTTAATTCATTTATACCAGTAGGTATAATTTTTTTTAACTCTGCTAATTCTGTGTCTGAAAATTTTTGTAAAACAAATTTTTCTGCTGGAATTGGATTTCTTAACATTTCAGTTTTAATCCCTAAGCGTAAACGTTGAAATTTTTGTGTTTTTAAAACATTAATAATAGATTGCACACCTTTGTTGCCACCACTACGTGAATCTTGACTAATTTTCCAAGCACCCAAAGCTAAGTCTAAATCATCATGAAGCACGGCTAATGTTTGGGTTAGGTCTTGTTCTTTTTTAAGAAAAAAAGCGAAGCTGCGTTCTAATAATTGAAAATAACGCAAAGCTTGATAAGCACTATCTCCAGATTTATTCATAAAAGAGAGAGGTTTTAAATAGATGTTGCCTCCTTCTTTTTTAATAAGAGCGTTAAACTTTTTTTCTAATGTCCAATTATTTTCTCCAATTAAATAATCTAAAGCCAACCAACCAGCATTGTGCCTAGTTTGATCAAAACGCTCACCGGGATTACCAAGACCAATTATCATTTTCATAAAATTGAAACTCGATATTTATTATAACTTATTTATATTAAAATGGCGATAACAAAATAACCGCTAAGCGGTCATTAAGTTTCTCTGACTCCATGTTTCTTCTTATTTTTAATAACACGCATGTGAATAGGGGTGCCTAAAAATGGATATTGTTCTCTTAATCTATTCTCTAAAAAACGAACGTACGAGAAGTGTAAATTATCACGAGAGCCAATGCGAATGCTAAAAACCGGAGGATTAATTCTATTTTGAGTAATTTCAAAAATATGAGGTGCTTTTAAACCCTTGCCTTTAGCGGGTAAATGAATTTTTACTACTCTAGCTAGAAATTTCTTTAATTGTGTTTCACTAACTTCTGTTTTTCTTTGTTCGCTAATTTCTAAAGCTAAATCCAAAATTTTATTAACCTTAGATCCGGTTTTAGCAGAAATAAAGATAATAGGCGCCCAAGTAGCAAAGGGTAGTTTTTTATATATTTCCATTTGCCAATGTTTTTGACTTTTATTTTCAATTTTATCCCACTTATTGCCAATAATAATTAAGCTTTTTTGTCTTTTAACTATTTCTTCAATCATTTTAGCGTCTTGGTGGGTGAGATCTTCGCTCACATCAAGTACTAATAAAGCAACATCCGCTTTGTGTAATGAGTTTAAAGAGATAGCGATACCTTCTTTTTCTAAGCCTTTACCTTTGTGTCCGTGACGAGAAATACCAGCTGTGTCAATTAAACGAATGGTTTTTTCTTTATGGATAATTTCTATGTCTTGAGATTCTCGAGTGGTATGAGGCTGATCACTAATTATTACTCTTTCAAATCCAAGTAAAGAATTTAAAAGTGAAGATTTGCCCACATTAGGTTTACCTACAATACAGAGTTTAGCATCACTATGATTTTCATAATCTATTTTATTATCTGCCTTAGCTTTAATTTTTTTTAGCACAATTTCTAATAAATCACCTGTGCCCGAACCTGTTTGCGCAGAGATGCCTACAGGTTCACCTAAGCCTAAGCTGTTAAACACAGCTGCCTCCGATTGTAAACGACGACTGTCTAATTTATTTACCACTAATAAAGTTTTTTTCAGATATTGTGGTTTTTGTCTGATAGCTTTAGCTAATTCTTTATCTTCAGGCATAATACCTGCTTTACCATCCACTACAAATAATAGTAATTCAGCTTCTTTAAAATATTTGAATGCTTGTTTTTGAGCTAGTATATCAACGTTATTGTCTTTATTGTTTATCTTCTCCTGTTGGAAAAGAGCAATATCAATTAAACCAGCAGTATCAACTAGACGAAATACCTTTTTATTCCAATGAACAGTGTTTTCGTTAACATCTCGAGTGGTACCAGCAATATTAGAAATTAAAGCTTGACGCTTTTCTGTTAAGCGGTTAAAGATAGTTGATTTTCCTACATTAGTTCTTCCTAAAATTGCTACTAAGGGCAATTTTTTATCATCATTTTTCATATTTATTCATTATTACTACCTATGATTAAGATAAAATCAGGAGTCTCGCTTTTGTTTTTATAAGTTTCCAGCCAAGTAGGAGCATCATAAGCTAGTTGGGCGCCACTAATAGCTTGAAGTATTTCTAAGGCTTTCATTTCTTTGCCATAACTTAAATCGTACACAATCGGTTTTTTGTATTCTCTAGTTGGTGCATTAGCGGTCTCGCTAATTTTAAATCCATATTCTTGTAAGGTGAGAGCATTGCTAGCAGCTAAGCCGCTAATCCAAGTGCCATTTAAAACTGCTACCTTTACTTCTTTGTTAATCGTATCAATTTTAAACTCTGGCTCATGATTGATTGGTTCTAATTGCTCGGCATTTTCATCTATCACTTCTATTTCTCCAAAAATATTATTTACTTCTGCTTGGATAAGGTTAAAATTACCAGTTTGAGGGATGAGGATGTAAGCTCCATCCTCTCCTCTGGTTGCGATTAAAAAGCCTCCAGGGCCATCATTAAATACTTTGCTAATAATATCTTCAGCCTTAATACTATTATAATCATTCCATAGTTTAAGTAGTTCCCAAATATCTAAGTTGGTTCTAATGTTTTTATTTAATTCAGAAATAATACGACTAAGCATCAAGGGCTTTAGTAGATTGTTACGTGATAATAGTTTTTCTTTAACAGCTGATAGGATTAATTGTTGACGTCTGGCTCTAGCAAAATCAGAGCCTTCAATGCCACTAGCATAACGACTACGAGAATATTTTAAAGCAAGGCTGCCATTCATGTGTTGAGGTCCTTTTTCAATATAGAGATGTTCGTAGCGAGCATAATAGTCTGGATTATCTTCTTCTCCCATAATTGGGTAGCTATAGTCATTTAGAGTGTTTTCTACATTAACATCCACTCCACCAAGCTCATCAATAATTTTAATAAAACCCTGAAAATCAACGCGGATAAAATAATGAATTGGTGTGCCTAAATTAGCGCTTAAAACTGACATCATAGCTTCGCCACCGCTATTTTCTTCTTTTGCTTCAGCTGTCGCGTGGATAGAATTTACTTTACGCCAACTACCATCAGCAATAGGCAGACTGAGATCACGTGGAATAGAAATCAAAGCTACTTGTTTAGTTGATGGCTTAATACTAGCTAACATAATAGTATCAGCTAAGTTGCCGCCATCATGACCAGCTCCACCAATGCCAATTAACAAGATATTAATACGATCATCTTTTTCACCTTTTAGTAAATTATCATCATTTTCAGTCAAGTGAGCGATGCGATCCCAAAAAGGGTTATTATTAAACCATTGACTTACTCCTTGGCTAGACATGATTATTTTGCCAGACAGGATAAAAATAATTGCTAAAATAGCAATTAAGTAATTTTTAAATTTACGTCTTTTTTTTATTTCTGCTAACAATTGTTCTTCTTCTTGTTGAACATTTAGTTGTAAATCATGTTCGCTCTCTTCTATTTTTTGCTTGAAATCTATCATAAATATTAAAACAACCAAGACTAAAACTTGGAATAGGGAATATTTGTATCTTGACTTTATTATAATGAGAATTAGATATTTTAGCAACCATAAAAAAAATCGCTTTTTTAGCGATTTTAGACTGTCGGGCTGCCCGGAATTGAACCGGGATCACACGCACCCGAAGCGTGTATAATAGCCTTTATACCACAGCCCGTCATTAGCGGTGGACTTGAGGGGACTTGAACCCCTTGCCTCCGCAATGCGAATGCGGCGCTCTACCAGATGAGCTACAAGCCCGACATTATGTCGGGGTGCCGGGAATTGAACCCGGGCTACATGCACCCCATGCATGCGTACTACCGTTATACTACACCCCGTAAATTAGCTAAAAAATAGTTTAGTTGTATTTTTTAGCTAAGTCAAATTTTAGAAATTTATTTCTAATTGATCAGCTTCTGCTGGCTTTTTGGTCCCATATTTTTCTTTTAGGGAGGCTAATTCTTCGGGGTTTATTTCATTAATAATTCTTTCAGGAATAGCGTCATCGCCTTTTTCGTTATAATATTTCGCAAACCATTCTTCTGGGCTTAAAAAACGGTTCTTATTTTCAGTAGCAAATTCCATACCACTGTTTTCAAGTTTTTTATTAAACTTGTCCTGTAGAGGATCAAGAGTGAATTTTTCCATGTTCATAGTTTTGACTTTTAATTTTTATTATGATACCTTGTCATTATAACTTTAATAATTTTTAAAATCCAGGTCTATGTCCCGAATTTATTCGGGGTTGGGCATAGATGTTGACTCTTGAGTCAAGGATGGCGACTGCGCTAGTGGTTGCTCGGCTTCCTCCGTAATCAAAGGATAGATGTTGTCGCTATAAAGCGGAGACATTAAAGAGGCTTGCTATTTTAGCAAGCAAGAAAGGTGGCACCGCGGGAAATCCCGTCCTTTCTGCTTAATTTTAGATTAGGCAGAAAAGACGGGATTTTTTTATTTTCTATGAAATATTATTTTTTCTACAATCGAGCTTCTGAATATTGGTGTTTTTTTAATTTCTAATCATACTATTTAATAAATTTAATAATTAATATATGAATACTTTTAATAATACAAATTATAAAAATCTTCCTAATAAAGAAGGATATTATGGTGAGTTTGGTGGCGCTTTTTTGCCCGAATTTCTTAAAGAGACTTTTCAAGAAATAGAACAAGCTTTTACGAAAATTAAGACGGATGAAAACTTTATTCAAGAATATCAAGCTTTGCTTAAAAATTTTGTTGGTCGACCATCACCGCTATATCATGCAAAAAACATGAGCGAGAAGTTAGGGGGAGCGCAAATATATTTTAAGCGTGAAGATTTAAATCACACTGGAGCTCATAAAATTAATCATTGTTTAGGAGAGGCCTTGTTGGCTAAGCGTTTGGGCAAAAAAAAGTTAATGGCTGAAACTGGAGCCGGTCAACATGGTGTAGCCTTGGCTACGGCCGCAGCTGTCACTGGTTTAGAGTGCGATATCTATATGGGTGAGATAGATGCTAATAAGCAGGCAGAGAATGTGAAAAAAATGAGATTACTAGGAGCAAAAGTAATAATTGTAAAACAAGGTGGAAAATCATTAAAAGAGGCAGTTGATAGTGCCTTTGCCGCTTATCTTCAAGAATATAAATCTGCTTTTTTTGCGATTGGTTCTGTGGTTGGTTCCCATCCATATCCTGCCATGGTTACATATTTCCAAAGTGTTATTAGCAGAGAATTAAGACGTCAGTTACGGGAACACAATATAAAAAAAGTAGACATGTTGATTGCCTGTGTTGGGGGTGGTTCTAATGCTATTGGTTTATTCCATGATTTTTTAGATGAATTAGAGCTAGAGTTAGTAGGAGTGGAACCAGCCGGTAAAAGCTTAGAATTTGGTCAGCATGCTGCTACTTTAAGTTTAGGTCGTTCTGGCATTATTCATGGTATGAAGACCTATCTGCTTCAAGATGAAGAAAATCAAGCTTCTCCCGTTTATTCGATTGCTTCAGGTCTTGATTATCCAGGGGTAGGACCAATTCATGCTTTTTTAAAAGAAATAGGAAGAATTAGATATGAGGCTATTAGTGATAGTGAAGCACTTGAAGCTTTTGCTTTGACTGCTCGTTACGAAGGTATTATTCCTGCTCTTGAAAGTGCTCACGCCCTAGCTTATGCCTATAAAATCAGTCCTAATTTAGCAAAAGACAAAATTTTAGTAGTGAATTTATCTGGTCGGGGCGATAAAGATGTGGATTTTGTTAGTCAAAATTATGCTCAAATTGATTTTAAAGATTAATTACAGTAAAATGGTAATATAATATAAATTTATATGGATAAAGTAAAAAGAATTTTTTCTGGGGTGCAACCTAGCGGTAATCTCACTATTGGTAATTATATTGGTGCTATTAGTCAGTGGCGAGATATGCAAACTAAATATGAATGCATTTTTTCCATTGTTGATTATCACGCCATTACCGTTAAACATGATCCAGTTGAATTAAGAAAGAGAATTATAGAAGTAGCTAAAATCTATTTAGCGGCTGGTATTAATCCTGATACATCTATCATTTTTCAACAATCAACTGTGAGTGCTCATACGGAATTAGCTTGGGTTTTAAGTTGTGCTGGTTCATATATGTCTGATTTAAAGAAGATGACTCAGTATAAGGATAAGTCAGAAAAAATTAAAGAAGCTGTTTCAGTTGGTCTTTACACTTATCCTGTGTTGATGGCGGCTGATATATTATTATACGACACTCAAGCTGTGCCGGTGGGGGACGATCAAAAACAACATGTTGAATTGGCTAGAGATATTGCTAAACGATTTAATGCTCAATTTACTCAGACCTTTGTTGTGCCAGAAGTAGTTATCCGCAAAGAAGGAGCAAGAATTATGAGTCTGCTTGATCCGAGTAAAAAGATGTCAAAAAGTGATGCCAATCCTAATTCATACATCTCTCTTTTAGATGATATTGAAGTCGCTCAAAAGAAAATCATGAAAGCAGTGACTGACTCCGGCTCTGACATTGACTATGACCCTATTAATCGACCAGCAATAGCTAATCTATTAACCATCTATGCTCAACTCGGTAATCGTCAAATAAAAAGATTAGTGAAAGACTATCAAGGTAAGGGTTATGGTGAGTTTAAAAAAGATTTAGCGGAAGTGGTAGCTAAATTTCTCACTGAATTTCAAGAGAAATATTCTCAGATATCCGATGAACAAGTGCAGAATATTTTAACCAATGGAGCTGTGAGAGCTAAAGAGATTGCTAATGCCAAGATGCAAGTAGTTAGACAAGTAATTGGTGTTAACTAAGACAGATAAAAATAAAAAAGAGAGCTAAAGCTCTCTTTTTGTTATTTCAAACAAAAAACTACCTAATTAGGTAGTTTTTGCATTTCAAACTGATAAAAATTTTGAGTCAAATCGGCACCTCTTCGAATAATAGTTTTGTTTTTGACTATATCTCGCGACATAATCCATCTTATAAATAAGATGTCGACTAATTATTACTGATAAATAAATATTAGTAATAAATTACTCCCTAGAAAGGAGGTGATCCATCCACAGCTTCCGCTACGGATGCCTTGTTACGACTTCGTCCCTGTCATCGGTCTTACCTTCGTCCCATAAATGAGCCTTCGGGTACTACCAACTCCCTTG
>Ga0172377_10007136_pt1 | contig 11497 bp, 5 predicted proteins | sample Pumphouse3metaG_FD_119749 | JGI IMG/M metagenome (GOLD analysis project Ga0172377, IMG submission 119749) | Leachate microbial communities from a municipal landfill in Southern Ontario, Canada - Pumphouse #3 metaG | ecosystem: Engineered > Solid waste > Landfill > Unclassified | place: Canada... | reverse complement strand
TGGAAATGAAATTGCCTCAGAAAGGCCAATGGTTCGAAAATTTATCATCGAATCTGTTTGTTACTGGGCAAAGGAATATCATGTAGACGGATTTCGTTTCGATTTAATGGGCATACTGGATATCGAAACAATGAATGGTATACGTGCTGCTCTCGATCGTTTACGTCCCGGAATACTCTTATACGGTGAAGGATGGACAGCCGGAGAAAGTTCTATGAATGAACGATTTCGTGCTGTAAAGAAAAATGTAGGACAGCTAAACGGAATTGCCTGCTTTAATGATGATTTTAGGAATGCAGTAAAAGGCAGTGATTTTATACGCAGAGAAAAAGGATTTGTAAATGGACGAATATATAATGAGGAATCAATAAAATTTGGTATAACAGGCGCCTGTTATCATCCTCAGATAGTATATCAATATGTTACCGGCTCATCATTCGCATGGGCCAGAGAACCTTCTCAAACTGTAAATTATGTATCCTGTCATGATAACTATACACTATTCGATAAATTAAAAATCAGCCGTACTGATGTAGGAATAGAAGATATTAAGAAAATGCAGCGACTTGCCGGAGCTCTTGTATTTACATCCCAGGGAATTCCATTTATGCAGGGCGGTACAGAATTTTGCAGAACAAAAAATGAAAATGAAAATTCATATCGTTCTCCCGACATCATAAATCAGATAAACTGGTCACTCAAAAAAGAATACCGAAGCGTTTATGAATATTTCAGAGCGTTAATCAGGCTACGTAAAAATCTTCCGGGACTTAGAATGCGATCGTCTGATGAAATCAGAAAATATATTACTTTTCCTTCCTTTTATTATACAGGAATTGTCTCATACATAATTAAAGACTACCCATTGGAAAAAAAGTGGAAAATAATACAGCTAATTTATAATGCCAACACAGATCCTGTAAAGATAGAATTAACACATAAAACTATCTGGACAGTACTTGCCGAAGGAGAAGATATAAGCTGCAGAGGAATACGTCGTTTTGATGGAAATGAAATAATGGTGCAACCTATATCCATGACTATTGTTTGTACCGAAAAATAATAATAAAGGCACAAATATAAAAATTGTGCCTTTATTATTATAACCTAAAATCCGTAAGGATTCTCTATTTCGCATCAAATTATTAAAGCCATTTCATTAACACAAAATCCTGACGATGAGCCAGATATTTGTTTTTAGGATACAATCTTAGTCCGTAATTATAAATGCCGGGAATTATCGGGCTAAGCGATAGCTGATAAGTGCAGATTGTCCCTTCCAGTGCTCCGGCTTCAAAGGGGCTGTTTTTTTTCCATTTATCATTACCTTCTTTATCATGTTCCGAAATCACAATTTCCAAACCTACTTCTTCCGGCTGTAATCCTTTAAGATCTATAACTACCTTAGACGAATATTCAATTCCTATTTTCAGCACATTAGTAATACCATCTGCCATTTGAATATCTTTCACTTCAATATTATTCCATACCTTTTTTATCTTATCCTTCCATGCAACAATATCACGTGCAATCTGATAATTATTTTCTGTCAGCAGCTTTTCCCTCTTCATCTGAGGAATATAATAACGCTCCTTATAATCCCTTTGCATACGCGTAGTAGTGAAATCCGGAGCTACCTGGGCAATAGTATTCTTTATATAAGAGACCCAGTCTTTAGACATCCCGTTTTCATCCTTATTATAATAAATAGGAATAATTTCTTCTTCAAGAATATTGTAGATTTCTTCAGCATCAAGTTCATCCTGCAACTCGTTATTATCTATTGACCTATTCTGAGGCAGAGCCCATCCCGAACCTTTTTTATATCCTTCAACCCACCAGCCATCTAAAACGGAAAAATGAACAGTTCCGTTCATGGCGGCTTTTTCACCACTTGTTCCTGATGCTTCCAGTGGACGGGTAGGCGTATTTAACCAAACATCAACACCCTGAACAAGTTTTTTTGCCAGATTTATGTCATAATTCTGAGCGAATACAATTTTTCCTATAAACTCAGGCTTTTTTGAAATATCAATAATATATTTTATAAGATCTTGTCCTGCTTTATCAGCAGGATGAGCCTTTCCTGCAAAAATAAATCTAACAGGACGTTCAGGATCATTTAAAATTCTTGATAAACGTTCCGGATTTTTAAATAAAAGAGTAGCTCTTTTATATGTAGCAAAACGTCTTGCAAAACCTATAGTCAGAGCATTAGGATTTAACGAATTAATCACCTCCGCGATTAGCTTTGGTGTTTCATGGCGTTTTAGCCATGTTTCAGAAAACTGAACTTTTATAAAATCAATTAATTTTACCTTAAGTTTTTTCTTAAGATCCCAGATCTCATTATCCGGAATAGTATAAACCCTTTCCCATAATTCTTTATTAAGCTGATTTTCCACAAAATCATTTCCGAAATATTTCAGGTAAAGTTCTTTCCATTCCTTTGCCGACCAGGTTGGATAATGGACTCCGTTGGTTACATATCCAATGTTTAGTTCATCAGGTAAAAAACCCTCATACAAATTTTTAAATATTTCTTTTGAAACCTCCCCGTGAAGTTTACTTACTCCATTCATTCCCTGCGAAAGATGTGCAGCCAGATAGCTCATATTAAAACGTTCTTCTTCTGGTTTTGACTTTCCCAGCATCAGAAAATCATTCCAGTTAAGATTAAGTTTATTTGTAAAACTATCCATATAATGACGAAACATATCCTGCTGAAAAGAATCATGTCCGGCAGGCACAGGCGTATGAGTTGTAAATAAAGTAGAAGCACGTACAACTTCTTTTGCCTCTGCAAAACTCAATCCTTTCTCCTTAATAAAATCGGCAATTCTCTCAAGACCTATCATTGCAGAATGTCCCTCATTACAATGATAGATATCAGAATTATATCCCATCTTTTTTAAGAGACGAATACCTCCAAGTCCCAGAAGCATTTCCTGTTTAAGGCGATTCTCATTATCTCCTCCGTAAAGATGATGGGTAACTACACGGTCATCATCCCTGTTCTCATCAAAATCAGCATCCAGTAAAAACAATCTTACGGCGCCGACATTAACTTCCCATGCATGTGCATGTAATATTCTTCCCGGATATTCAACCTCTACAGTAACCCAGTTACCATCCTTGTCAAATACCGGTTGAACAGGAATCTTATTGAATATCTGAGCTTCATAATCAGCAATCTGGTCACCCCCAAGAGTAATAGTTTGCTTAAAATAACCAAAACGGTATAGAAGGCCAACAGCCACTAAATTCAAGTTAGAATCACTTGCTTCCTTAAGATAATCTCCGGCAAGCATTCCAAGTCCGCCCGAGAAGATTTTAAGACTATCATCAAGTCCGTATTCCATGCTAAAATAAGCAATCTGTGAGCCTTCCGGATTTTTACGTTTTTCCAGATAATCATTCATCTGAGAATACACGTTTTCCATTTCAGACATAAACGACGTATTCTTTTCCAATTCCAGAAATCGATCATAATTCACTTCTCCCAGCATGACAATCGGGTTATGACAACTTTTTTTCCACAAAACTTCATCTACCCTTTCAAATAAATCCTGTGCCTGATTATTCCATACCCACCATAAATTGCTGCTCAGTTTTTTCAATGGCAGTAATTTCTCAGGAATATTTGATTCTACATAAAATTTTTTCCAGTTTGGCATATTTTAATAATTTATTTTGTTCAGATTCAAAACACATTACTTATCCTTCAATTTTCTTAGTATAATTATAAATTTCTTTGTTTTTTTCTTCCAGCAATTTTTCTAAATTTTTAATTTTTTCAGCATTACTTTCCGGAATAAATTTATCCAGTCTTAATGTAAAATCACTCAGTATATTCATATAATTAATAAAAGCCTCATATGGACTTTCATAAGGATTAAACAAATCATGGATCTCCCCATCAGAAAACACCTTTGTACACATATAATAAAAATGATCACTCGTTTGCAGATAATTCCAGTCGCGAATCATATCCTTATCCTTAACCATTTTCATTTTATCAGATAAAGCATAAAGCTTATTGAAAGCCTCATCCTGCATTTCATTACCAAGCCATGCAGACAGATCCCTTTCCTCGTCAGCCCATGAAATAGTATTTGGCACATGGACTGATGATACAGGCTGATACTCATCAATTACCTCCGAAGGAGTTGCAAATTTCAGTTTGCCAGAATTTAGTGATACTTCCGGTAATTTTTTTAAAAAATCGAAAATGCCCGAAGACTCAGGTTGACGTTTCCAGAAAGAATCGTAATTAATAAACAGATTAATAATTTCAGATTTTTTTTCAGCAGTCATCCATTCTACAAATTTTTCTGCAGTCAGCGGATATTTATTCCAGTCCTTGTTAGAAAAGCGGTAAGCCAAATCATCACTTAAGGAAATATTTCTTAAAAGAATTTTCAGACGGGGATTTCGTACATTACAATATAAAAAATCAGGCGATTTCCATCCCAGAATATGTTTAGCCCCTTCCGTTAGCATTCCTCTAAAACCAAGAGTAGCTATAAATTCTCCAATCCTGTCATTATAAATCAATTCTGTATTTTTAAAAAACACAGGAGTAACATCAAAATATTCTTTAATTAAATCATCATGCTTTTTAATTTGTTCGGCAAATAATTCTTCGTTCTTTATAGAAGCCAGGGAATGAGAATAAGTTTCAGACAGAAATTCAACCTGTCCCGTCTTAGCAAGTTTTTTGAATGACTCCAGAACTTTAGGCGCATACATACTAAACTGTTCAATTGCTGCACCGGTAATCGAGAAGCTGATTTTAAAAGTTCCCTTATATTTCTTTATAAGTTCCAGCAAGACATTGTTTGCAGGAAGATAACACTGCTCTGCAATATTATGCATATAAGTCTCATTAGTATAATCATCATAATAATAATGATCATTCCCTATATCGAAAAAACGATATTTTCTAAACCTAAAAGGCTGATGTACCTCAAAACAAAAACAGATTGATTTCATAACTTTTATTTTTTATTTTATTACAATTTGTTTTTAACCGGTAAGTTGTCTTGTTCCTTTTTTAGCACCTTTAAATAAATTTCGCGTACATTCCTGGCTGAATTTTCCCACAGTAGATTGTCAACTTCTTCTTTTCCTTCCCTCTTAATAAGGCGCCATATAGAAGGATAATTCAGCAGACCATAGATTGCATCAGCCATTTCCGTAGTATTCCAGAAATTAACTTTAAGAGCATACTTAACCACTTCCGAGACCCCCGACTGATAAGAAATAATAACAGGCACATTTGATTGCATCGCCTCCAGGGGAACAATCCCGAAAGGTTCAGAGACAGAAGGCATAACCAGAACATCCGACATATGAAGCATATCGGTTACCTCATCACCTTTTAGAAAACCTGTAAAATGAATCTTATCGGCAATCTTTAGTTCGGCAGCTCTTTTCACCATTGCATTCATCATATCACCACTTCCGGCCATAACAAACCGAACACCATTCATTTTTTTAAGCACCATGCTGGCCGCTTCAAGGAAATATTCAGGACCTTTCTGCATAGTAATACGACCAAGAAAAGTTACAATCTTTTCACTTACGCCTTTTTTTAATTTAGTTTTTGCAGTTTTATTCAAAGGCTCAACAGCGTTGTAAACAGTAGAAACTTTGTCAGGATTAATTCCGTATTTCTTTATTATAATATTCCGTGTAAGATTACTAACAGCGATAATATGGTCAGCCATCTTCATCCCTTCCTTCTCAATATTAAAAACCCGTGGATTAACCTTTCCACCACTGCGATCGAACTCTGTTGCATGGACATGAATAACCAGAGGTTTTCCTGAAATTCTTTTTGCAGCAATTCCGGCGGGAAAAGTAAGCCAGTCGTGAGCATGAATAATATCAAAAGAATTGTTTTTGGCAATTACTTTAGCGACAAGAGAATATTTATAAATTTCATCAAAAAGATCATTGTTATATGTACCTGAAAAATTAAACTTACCATCCTTAATCTTTAACGGATTATTACTATCAGTAATCTTTTTTTCTGAAAGATTTAGATATTCTTCCTCTCCCACATAAGGAATAAGATTTGAGCCAACCTCAATGTAATTAATGCTTTTATCAGATTTAGGAAAATATAATTCTTTAATATTAATCGGTACGTTATTGGCACCCATAAGTGATATACCCGAATGATCTTCATCTCCATAAGCTTTTGGAACTACAAAAAGAACATTGACATTTCCAATTTGTGACAGACCCTTGGTAAGTCCGTAACAGGCAGTTCCCAGCCCTCCTGAAATATGTGGTGGAAATTCCCACCCAAACATTAAAACTTTCATAACTTATTTTTTAAAATGTCAATTACTTTATCAGGGGCTGTAAATCCTGTTTAATCATTGTTTTAGGAACGATATACCGATGTTTACGACAATATCTCCTAAATAGCGGGAAAATGATAATACGCAGCCAAACTCAATTATTTCTTTTCCTTTATATTCTTGATATCATTAATCATTTTATAAGTTCTTATAAGAGATCCTACACTCCATGCCTGAGAACAGGCACCTCCGGGATTATAAGGAGGATTACCATCATACATTTCCGCAATAGTTCCTAAACAATAATTAGACATCCTTTCCCCTAAATCATCAACAATATCTTTTATGTCTGCACATTTATCTTTTTTGTAAATATTAATATACCCTTCAGTAAAAAACTGAATTAGCCATGGCCATGAAGTACCCTGATATGCCTCTTTCTCTCTTATTTCAGTACATCCCGAACATAATCCCTCATACAGAAGATTTTTTGGAGAAAGAGAACGCAATCCTACGGGAGTCAGCAGTTGCTTTTGAGCAACACTCAATATGGATTTCTTCATATCATTATTAAGAGGAGAAAAACCCATCGCAGCAGCAATAACCATATTAGGTCTTACAGACCATTCCTTACCTGAAGACGGAATACAATCGGCCAGGTATCCCTTATCCTTATCCCAAAATTCTTTTATAAAAGAATCAGCAATAAGCACAGGCAGTGAATTCCACTCTTTTACAAAAGCTTCATCTCCCGTCATGTTTGCCAGTTTTAAGGCAAAGCTAACAGCATTAAACCATAAAGCATTAACCTCCACAGGCATCTCATTACGGGAAATCACCGGTTTTCCATTCACATAAGAATTCATCCATGTCAGAGCCCTGCAGCTTTCGTTACTCGTTATAAGACCTTCTTTATTCATCCCTATTCCATAAAGAGTACCATCCCTGTAATATTGAAGAATCTGCCTCATTGCCGGACCATATTTTCCCCAGACATATTTACTATTTCTTTTTACTTTATAAAATTGTTGAATAGCCCAGAAAAACCACAGGGAAGTATCCATAGTATCATATTCCGGATTTTCCCCGGAAAAACCAGGGAACAAACCATTTTTAAGACTACGTAACTGAGTATCCATTATTTCTTCAAATGTTTTTTTATCACCAGGAGTAAGAGTCAGCCCCGGTAAAGCAATAAAAGTTTGTCTTGCAATTCCGTTATACCATGGGAATCCGGCAACCAAATCCTTTCCATCCTTTAAGTTAATAAAAAACTGATCGGCCGCACCTTGCAAACAGCTGATAAAAGAATCCTTTTTTATAAGAAGATTAAACTCTTTATTAAAATCATCATTCAGCTTATCAGTAACAATTTCCCCTGTAGAAGCAGAAAAAATAACAGACTCACCTTTTTTCATAGGGATCTCAAAATATCCGGGAACAAGCAAATCCTCCTGATTAGCATAACCCCTTTCTTTTTCCTTCTGATATTCTACATTATAATACCAGTCAGGAACAGCAATAAACTCAGCTTTTTTTGAAAACTGCATACAAAGTTCAGGATATCCGTCATAAAGTTTCATCTTTATACCGTTACCAATATTCTCATATTTTGTATTTGCATACCAATTAGCTTTACTTAAAGAATGAATACTTCGGAAAGCCATAAACGGGCTAAAACGAAGGATTGTTGAAGAATGAGCCTCTTTAAGAGTATATCGTACCATCGACTGCATATTATTCTTTGACAATATTAATTCTTTGGTAATAACTGCTCCGCCGGCTTTAAATGTGGTTTTTGGAACAATATCACACTCAAAATTTATAATATATTTATGTCCTTTGGGATTATAAAAATCTCCGTCATATTTGTGTATGCCTAAATTAAAAGCAGCTCCGTGTTGAATGACTGTTTCATCAAGTGATGATAGAAGAACATGTTTATCGTCTCCGCGATCATTAAAGGGACAAATAAATAATCCATGATATTTTCGGGTATTACAACCTGAAATAGTGGTACTCAGAAAACATCCCCTGCTATTAGACAGAAGAATTTCGCGTGACAAAGAATACCCGAGATTATTCAGCTTGTTTTTATTAAATTTTAAATATCCCATAGACTTAAATCTTTTGTTTTTAAAATGATAAAACTATTTTATTCAGCAATTATGTCAAAAATATTATTTTGGCTATTACTTCAAATCGTACATTCTAACAACATTTTTATAATACAATCAAGATAAGAAATTATAATTATTTATTTTTAGTTTTTATCGTGATTTTTTTTATTGTACCCTTCTAAAATTATCTTTTTTTAATACAATTCCTGTACGTGTCGGCAGATAAAGATTTAAATAGTGCTGACTTCCCCGGCCTTTTGAAGGCACAGTATAATAAGTCATACTTTTATCAATTCTGTCCTGACCGCCAAAACGTGATTCGTCCGTATCAAAGAGAATTTTATATTTAGATGGTTCCATAGGAATTCCGTAACCTGTAAACGATTGTGATGGATTAAAATTAAAAACCATAAGATAATCACCTCTGCAAAAGGCAAGCACTTCATCCTTTTCATTATCAAAGAGACGATAAATTTCCGGAATATTCAATAAATTAGTTTCAGAAATCCAGTGAATCATTACACTGTCAAAATCAGATAGATAGTAATATTTCAAATCATGATTTTCCATAAGACTCCATTGCCTGCGTGCATGACTATACGACCAGTTATTCCCCTGCCTTGGAAAATCTATCCATTCAGGATGACCAAATTCATTACCCATAAAATTAAGATATCCACCACCGGCGCATGCAGCAGTTACCAGACGAATCATTTTGTGAAGGGCAATTCCTCTGTCAACAATTATATTTTGCTGATCCTTGCGCATATTGTAATACATATCCTTGTCAATCAGTCTGAAAATAATAGTCTTGTCTCCAACCAGAGCCTGATCGTGCGATTCGCAATAGCTGATAACCTTTTCATCCCGGCGTTTCGAAGTCAGCTCATAGTAAATTTTACCAACATCCCATCGTTCATCAGGAAGCTCCTTAATCGTTTTTATCCAAAAATCAGGAACTCCCATAGCCATTCTGTAATCGAAGCCAATACCACCATCATTCTGCGGAGTGGCGATACCGGGATATCCACTCATTTCCTCAGCAATAGAAATAGCATGAGGATTAATTTCATTAATTAATTTATTTGCAAGAGAAATATAAGTTAAAGCATCAAAATCAGTATTTGGTGTAAAATAATCCCTGTAAGAAATGAAATCTTTTTCAAGACCATGATCTATATAAATCATGCTGGTTACTCCGTCAAAACGGAAACCATCAAACTTAAAAATATCCATCCAGTAACGGATATTAGACAAAAGGAACTTTAAAACATACTTTTTACTATAATCAAAACAATAAGAATCCCAGGCAGGATGAAGGCCCCTTTGTCCTTCATGGAAAAACAGATAACGCGTTCCGTCGTATTTCCCAAGTCCTTCTATTTCATTTTTTACTGCGTGAGAATGTACCAGATCCATGATAACAGAAATACCCATTTTATGAGCAGTATCAATTAATGATTTCAGATCATCAGGAGTACCAAATCTTGAAGAAGGAGCAAAAAAACTGGAAACATGATACCCAAAACTTCCGTAATACGGATGCTCGGGAATAGCCATCATTTGAATAGTATTATAACCGGCCTCCTTTATTTTGGGAAGCATATTATCACGGAATTCGGAATAAGTATGCACACATTCTTTTTCGCCGGACATACCCACATGACATTCATATATCAGCGGAGCATCATCTCCCGGAGAAAAATCAGTATCTCTCCATACAAATTTATCCTTTGGCTGCCATACTTTAGCATTAAAAATTAAAGTATCCGGATCCTGAACCACATAATCAGCCCAGGCCGGGATTCGTTTACCGGAACCGATATTCCAATGCATTGAAAACGCATATAAATCACCATCATGAAGCTGATCATTATTTAGTATAAGCTCCCAGTTACCATTCCCGAGAGAAGAAAAAAGATAACCCTCCTGTTCTTTCCAGTCATTAAAAGTGCCTGTCAGATAAATAGCTGTAGCATTAGGAGCATAATCACGTATTACCCAGCCTTTAGGGGTTGAGTGCAGACCATACCATAAATATCCACCGGCAAAATTAGTCAGATTTTTTTCACATGTCAGTTCTTTTTCTTTTTCCTTCGACCGGCATATCCTCATATTAATTGATGGCAGGTATGGAATCAACAACGGGTCATCTTTAACAAATTTAGGTAAATCCATAAAATTATCTTTTGTTAAAGATATGCATTTTTGGATGATTGTATTCTCAAACAAAAAAACAAAAAAACAAAAAAAAGGATATGCATTTTGCATATCCTTTTTTAAAAAATCAAGTATTTTTTATTTTCTCAGATTTCTTTTTCTTTCCGTTTCATGAAGAAGAATCTTACGCATACGAAGCGATTTAGGAGTAACCTCAAGATATTCGTCATCCTTAATATATTCCATAGCCTCTTCAAGACTAAACGTAATAGGCGGGAAAAGATGTGATTTCTCATCAGTACCTGCGGCACGCATATTGGTCAGCTTTTTCGACTGAGTAACATTAACAGTAATATCATCAGCTCTGTTATTTTCGCCAATAATCATACCTTCATAAACCGATACTCCCGCTCCAACAAAGAAACGACCTCTGTCCTGAAGCTTATTCAGAGCATAAGCAAATGTAGTCCCTGCTTCTTTAGCAATAAGAGAACCATTCTTTCTTCCCTCAATATCACCCTTCCATGGCTGAAATTCTAAAAAACGGTGGTTAATCACAGCTTCTCCTGCAGTAGCCGTCATCATTGTTGTACGTAAACCAATAATACCACGTGAAGGAATTACAAATTCGAAATGAGTACGGTCACCTCTGTTCTCCATATTCTGCATTTCGCCCTTTCTGAGAGTTACAAGGTCAATAACCTTACCTGAATATTCTGTGGCAACATCAATATCCATCTGTTCAATAGGCTCGCATTTTTTTCCGTCAATTTCTTTAATCAGAACCTTAGGCTGACCAAGTTGTAATTCGTAACCCTCACGACGCATAGTCTCAATTAAAACAGACAAATGCAGAACACCACGTCCGAAAACGATAAATGAATCGGCAGCCTGTCCCGGTTT
>Ga0172377_10007135_pt1 | contig 11499 bp, 9 predicted proteins | sample Pumphouse3metaG_FD_119749 | JGI IMG/M metagenome (GOLD analysis project Ga0172377, IMG submission 119749) | Leachate microbial communities from a municipal landfill in Southern Ontario, Canada - Pumphouse #3 metaG | ecosystem: Engineered > Solid waste > Landfill > Unclassified | place: Canada... | reverse complement strand
CAATTGAAACACGTTGTAAACGATCGCTAAATCTACTTTTCATTATATCTAAAGTGTAAGTACTTGGATTTGCTTCGTATTGTTCTTGAGTTTGTGTAATACCTATAACTAAATCAGTTTCAGTGAATATACCTATAGAATCGGCGACTTCTGTGGGATCTAATGATGATTTTGAATAACCTCCACGATTTACCTGTGCCGGAGTAACAACGGGAATATCATAATCAAATGCTATGCCTTCAAGGTCTTGACATTTAAATTTTCCAGTATCATTTGAGTTATTTCCTTTTTCAACAGAATCTAATTCACCCAAATAATCAACAATCAAAAGATCTGGAATAAAATTATTTTTTAAATTAAGTTCTTTTAATAGCATTCTTATTGTTGTTGAATTAATTCCTGGTGAATATTTTTTAACTGTAAGTAAATTACCAATTCTTTTATTTAAATTATCATATCTTTTATTAAATTCATCTGATTTTAATTTTTTAAGTTCGAATTGATTTATATCTAAAAGATTTTGAATAATTCTCTGAGTTATATATTCTTCTGTTAATTCCAAAGTAATATAAAGTACTTTTTTATTTCTAAGTATTGCATTTGCAGTAATACCACACGCAATCAAAGTTTTACCAATATTACCTTGACCCAATAAAACTGAAACTGATTTTTTATGAAAACCACCACCAATTTTTTCATCAAGACTTTTTAAACCAGTGGGGACAACCTCATCTTTTTTATGTAAATGATCCCACAATCTTTCTTTACCATTATCAGTAAATGGTTGCATTCCTATATTAGTATCAAAACTAAAAGCAATAGCTGAACGTATATTTTCTGGAATATTATTTAATTTTGAAAAATCTTTATCATCTTTAGATTTTAATATCTCTACCGATTTGACAATTTCATGAAAAATTAATTTTTCTTTAAAAAAAGATTCAATTGTGTCTAAAATAAATTCATCTTGATAATCAGAAATATCAGTTTCTATAATATCAAGAAATTGAACAGCTCGTTCTTCTTCCTTTTCTATGGCTATTTCAATTTTCATTTCCTTTACATTTGGAAATTTTTGATATTTTTGATGAAAATTAATTATTTTTTTTACAATATTTTTATTTTCTATTTTATCAAAAAGTTCTACATTTAAAAATGGAAAAACTTTATCTCTTACATTTTCGTTAAAAAATAACAATTTTATTAAAATTTGTTCAAAATATAATGGATCCAAAAATCGACCTCACATATTCTAATTTTCTTCAAGATTATTTCTAATTTTAAAATTAGTATCTAAATCAGCCATGTCAATTTTAGTATTTTTAAAAGAATATTTATTTTCTAAATATTCTTGAAAATTAGTTTCTTGAAAAACAGGAAGCCAAAAATCAGAACAATATATATCCTTTTCTTTCCATTCTTTATCATTTTCAATATGAATACGAGAATATCTACCATTTTTAGGTTTAGATATAACACCAGATTCAAGACCATCTTTTAACAAACCATAAAAAGTATCAAGTCCCCCATTATATTTAATTCTATATTCAAGATCTGATTTTTCTTTAGCTATTCTTGATTTATGTGTAATAGCTTTAATTATAACACCATTTAAATCTTCACCTTGCTTATCTTTTGATTTTGATCTTGAAAGAACTACTGTTTGTGCATTATAATATATTCTTCTTGCACCAGGAATAGATAACGGATCGCCATATCCACCTATATTATCATAAACACCATTAATTACAAAAAAAGTTGAATCAATTCCAAGAAAAATTTTTGCAAGTCTATTTTTTTTCTTAGGTTCTGTCATATCAGCTACATCTTTTCCAGCCACAGCATCTTTAAGTGTTTTAGATGTTACGAGACCAGCCCAAGAATCAACGACAAATAAAATTTTCTTTTGTTCCTCGGAAGTTAAATCGTTAGTTAAATCAGTAATTATATATTCTATTTCTTCTATTTTATTTTCTTTAATGGGGATGAATTTTTCTTTTGATAAATCAATTTTATATTTTTCAGCTAATTTATAATCAAATGCCTTTTCAATATCAAGAAAGATACAAATACCATCAGGTACTTTTTTTTGAAAATTTTTCATACAGGCATAGCCAATTAACGATTTTCCCAAAGTTGATGGAGCTGAGATCATTGAAATTTTTCCAATCGGAATACCACCATCAACTTGACCGGAAAATAATAGATTTAATGTAATTATTCCAGTTGATATAAATTCTTGTTTTTCGTTTATATCAACGATATTTTGAGAAAATTTTTCATTTTTCATTATTTTTTTATAAAGATTCATTTTTCTTTTCCTCCCTAATTTTTTTTTCTAATTTTTTAATTTCTTTATCTTCCAAAAATATACTATCACAATAAATTTTTATACAATCCAATTTTCTATCTCTTGAAATCAATCCCATTTTAACAAAATCATTATACACGTCAATTTTTAATCTCTTAATTGAAAAATTTTCTTTTAAATGTCTTAATTGAATTCCAATATAACATTCATTTGGAAAACTATAACTACAATCCTCTCCATGTATAAAAATATAATTTTTATTCAAATCATATTTTTCAATTAAAAAATCTATTACATCTTGTACATCACTTTTATTAAGATTTTTATACACTATTTCGGAAGTAATTATAAACCAATCCAAAAAATCTTTATCAATATTCATTTTAATGCCCATAAAATTTATAGGTCTTGTATAATCTTTTGTATAATATTCTCTTATTTTTTTCTTAATATCCATTCTAATTCCTTTAGATAAAAAATTTACTTAATGATTGATTTTCAAGATTAATTTTACCCCATTTAAAAACATCAAAAAATCTTTGAACTACTGATTGAAAAGATTTTTCCCATTGTGTATTATAATCAATTTTAAATTTACCTTCAAAACTTTTTGGCCAACACCCAATAAATGCTATTATATTTGTATGTAATTCATTATTATCAAATAAATATATAAATTTTAATTTACTTTTATCAGAAATTGGTATTGCAGAAATATTATATTTTTTAATTAAATAATTGTAAAAAATAGCTCCCCGAACATGAATTGGACACCCCTTAGGAACTTTTAAATTAATTGTTCTTTTTTCAAAATCATTAAAATTATTTACACCTCGAGGAAATGCTATGTCTTCGATTTTTTGTTTTTTAAATTCTTTTTTAAGCTCTCTTAATTTATCTATAATTAATTCTCTATCCAAAACATCAAAAGAATATTTTATAGTTTCTTTAATTTTATCTCTACACCATTTAGGTGTTGAAGATCTAACCACCTCAACACCTTTATATATAAGTTCGGGTATATTATATGTTCTTCCTTCATCATATAATACTTCAAGTACATATTTCTTTTTTGCTAAAACTGCCATTTTTGTAGATATTTTTTCCATCTTAAAATTTATAATCTGAGGTCTATTAATTTTAGAAACATAAATTTCAAGTAATTTATCAAAAAATGGTTTTAAAAATTCCTCATTAAATTTCAAAGACCAATTAAGAAATTCCTGATTACTATTAAATTTCAAATTTAATATTTTTATAATTTCTTCAAGACAAATATAATTACTATCTGTATCAATAAGTACAACTACAGGTTTTTTACAATTATTATTTTTATCTATAATATCAAAAAAATCTTTATTTTTATAAAAATGATTTTGAAAATAATCATTTACTTGATTTGATAAATATTTGATTAAATCTTGACCACCAAGAGTAATTGCTTTAGCATTATTAATATTAAAAAAATGAAAAGAATTATTAGCTAAAACACCATAAAGTGAATTTGCAAGAATTTTATAAATTTGTTGTTGTGATTTATAATAATCAACGTTTATACTTTCTTCTTTCATCTCCTTAATATATGTATTTAATTTTTCTTTTGTAATTTTAATATTATCACAAATTTCTTCTTTATTTTTATCTTCTTTAATCAAATTACAAATTTTCATCTTATTTTTATAAGATTTACGTTTTACCAAAATTGATTCAATAATTTCACTTAAAATCCCTTTTCTCCTATCATAATAAACACCTTCTACTGGAGTCTTAATTAAACCTTCTGTATTTTTAGGATTTAATCTCAAAGTTTCTGGACTAATATTATATAAAAGAATAAGGTGAGGATATAGAGACTCTACATCAAAAGAAATAACATATTTATATAAATTTGAAATTGCATCAACATATCCACCAGGTATATGAGTTGTTGATCTAAATACTTTATCTGGCATAACTAAATTTTTTTGATGTAGATTTTTAAGAATAAAACCAGTATGAAGAGCAATTGATGAAAAACATTTGTCAATGGGTATTAATGTTAAATAAGCCAATTGTATTACTAATTCTATAAATTTCTTGTTATCATTTATTTCTTTTACAAGCATAACATCTTGTACATTATATTCTACATATTTATTCCAATCTCTTTTCCATAAATCATTTATTAAACCTTCAAAATCCAATTTTCCTTTTTTAAGTTCTTTTATTCCAATTGCATTTAAAGAATAAGATGCTTCCTGTTCAAATGTAAAATTTTTATAAAGAGTTAAATAATCAAGAACTAATATACCACAAATTTCATATGTTCCATACCTTTCGTTTTTATTGATTATATTAATTGGAGATAATGATTTTCTAATATCTAATTTTTCACAACGATTTATAATATATGGAATGTCAAACTTATCAATATTCCATCCACTTAAAATGTCTAAATCTTCATTTCTGATAAAATTTATAAATTCTTCAATCAATTCTTCTTCATCATCACATTTTATATAATTTTTTACTTCATTTGAATTTCCTGTATATTCTTTTAAACCAAAAGTATATGTCTGATTTGTTTTTGATAACCAGATTGTAATTAAATTTATTGGATATTTTACTTCTTCTGGTTTAGGAAATTCACTTTCACATTCTATTTCTATATCAAAAATACCAATATTAAATTTAGAAGTATCAACTTTTAATTCTTCATTTTTATATCTTTCTTGTATAAATTTTATTTCTGGTAAAATATCTGATTCCCAAAGAAGAATACCAGATTCTTGTATTGATTTTAACCCAGAAAAACTTCTTGTTTCTTTTTTAATAACAGGAATTCCATATATATCTTTAATTTCTGATAATCCAGTGGGATCCTTTACATAATAATTAAAGGGTGGGTTTATAACTTCTCTATTATCTTTACCGTTTATATTTTCTTTTAGATAAATTTTATTTTTAAATTTATCATAATAAACTGATTTGAAAAATTTCATTTCAATCCTTTCATTTCAATTTCATTTTTTCTTATATAGAATATAATAATTTTTTAAAATAATTTACTCCAAAAAGATTCTTTCTTTTTTCTTTTCATTTTTTGGAGTTTTTTTCCACACCAGGGGCAGTATTTCATCTGTTTTAATTGTGTTCCTTTACCTGTAGTTCCTTGTAGATGAATTAAACTTAAAATAATAATATCTATATTTTCTTTAAAATCTTTACAATTACATATAAACACTTTAATTTTCCTTAAAAATTATAATTTCATTTATATTTTTTATAAATTTTTTAATATTTTTTTCGGTTGTATTAAAATTATCATCATTAAAAGCAGCAGCTTGAGCATGACCACCGCCTAAATCTAACATTTTTAAAAAATTCCCCATATGAAAATTTAAAATATTATGTCTAACTGAAATATGTTTATTTTTAGGATTCATTGATAATACAATATTATATTCCTCTTCTTTTAAAAGTTTTTCACAACAATCATTCGAAAAATTTTCAGTAATAATCATACAACCATTAATATTTGGAAAATTATAAATTTCTAAATTGTTATATACTTCTTTAAATTCTTTTATTCTTTTTCTCAACCATAAAATTTCTTCTTTTATAAATCTTGTAGATCCATCAAAAAATCTTTCTCTAAATTTATCATCCCAATATTTGAAAAAAAGTTCATTTAACATTTTACTTTTTTTATTATTATGAATCCATAAATCATAATCATTTGTAAGATATATAAGATTATTAAATTTAGAAAGATTAATTTTAAAATATCTTTCCAAAAATCTTTTAACTAATTTAGCACCACATATTGAACAAACCACATATCTATTTTTACTCGGATTATGAAACTCTAAAGCAGAACTATGATGATCAAGCAAAATTATTTTAGGATTATTAAGATATTCTACATCCTTTGGGTGTAAATCTGTTATAAAAATCCAATCATATTTAGAATAATCTAAGGTAATTAGATATTTATTAATATCATTAAAATTAGTTGAGATAGATGTTATTTTTTTAAAAACATTAGATAATAAAATATTACAAGAAATGCCATCTAAATCTTTATGATAAAGATTACAAATTCGATCAGTTATTTTAATTTCTTTCATTTTTGTCCTTATAAAATTTTACAAAGATTATTAATATATCCTGGACTTTCAAGATAACGATTATTTTCTATAAGATATTTATATTGTTTTTCTATTGTTTTATTATAAATTTCTGGTTCAGTAATTATATTAATCCATTCTTCGATATCTTCTACTGAACACGTATCTGGTAATTTATTAAAACAATTGTCGTATGGTGAAGGCATACCGTTTGAAAATATAGTTCCTACAGCAACTGAACCACTTGCATAATATTCAATCATTTTAATATCACTTTTAGAATAATTAAAATAATTAGGTACTAACGGTGCTATTCCAATATCTGCTGAATAATCAAGTATTGGCATATTATATTGAAAAGTGTTTTGCCATCCTATGATTTTAAAATATTCATTCCCAATTAATTCTTTAAAAAAGAAAGGAATTTTTGGTGTACCCATCATTAAAAATTTAATTTTTTTATCTTTAACTGATTTAATTACCCATTCACACCAAGCATTATCCCAATCACCTTTTTGATGATCATTTTTAACATCAAAAATATTATATTTTTCAGTTCCTTTTTTATCTTTATAATATGCTATTTTCATATCAGGAGTATATACAGGAAAGACTGTAATTTTTTGACCATTTTTTTCTATATAATTAGAATCCATGTAATGAGTTGGTGAACCTGTCCAAATAACTTTAGGAATTTTAATTTTTTCTTTAATTAGTTGTTTTTTCTTAGGACCATAAAAATAATGTGGAACAGAATTTGAAACTACTTTAATTTCAGTTTTAATTCCTATTTTTTCTTTAAGATATTTTTTTAAAAAATCCGTTGAAACACAAACAACATCCATCAAATTCATAATTTTTATTACATTTTCAATTATTTCTTCAGAAAATGTTTTACTACCAAAATTATATTCAGGAATACATTCACCAATGTTTTTACCTTTAAAAATAAAATCATCTAAATCATAAATCATTTTAAATTTATATTTATCTTGTAATTCTTTATACTTTAAAATTATAGGTAAATGTTTTTGTGACATAACTCTTTGAAAAAATAATGAACGAGTATGTAATAATATATCAGGTTCAAAAATAAAAAAAGGTAATGCAACTGGATGTAATTGTCTTGTTTTACCAAAAACTGAATTTAAATAAGTCATTGGTAAAATATTTCTAATATGACCACACCCAGCACTATCACTTATAAATGATAATATTAAATTTTTTCTAATTTTTATTATTTTATTTTGAGAATCTTCAAAATTTAATTTTGAAGAATTTTCATCTACTTGTTTTTTAAAATCTTCAAAATTAGAAGTTAACCCAGTAATATTATTCACATAACCTCCTAAATTACCACTTCTTTTGCTTCAGAATAAATATCTTTCATTAAATTTTCAATTTCTGATTTATTATTAATATCAAGACATTCTTTAATATATTCAGATATAACGGATTCTAATGATACATTTATAATATCAATATTTTTATCTTCAGAAATTTCTAAAAAATTATTTATAATCTTTGGTATTGGTGGAAAAACAGGTTCAAAATTTTCAATTTTAGAAAGATAATCTTTAAATTTTTGTTCATTATAATCTTTATTATATTCTATATTTACATCAACTACATTCCCCTGAATCATTTCTTTTGTTATTTCTTGAGGATATTTCACAGTAATAAATTTAATACAATTTTTATTATCTATAAATTCATATTTTAAAGTTTCAAGATCTAATACAACAAAACCTCTATCTTCTCCTGAATCATTTCTTGTTAATTGATAAGGAGAACCTACGTAAATTATATCAGAATAATTATTTGTTTTAATTGATCTTATATGAAAATGACCAGAAAAAGTTAATTTAAAATTTTCATAAAATTTAATAGGAGAAATACCTTCATCTGATATTTTTTGTTTATACATATTAAATCCAGAAAGATCAAGATGTCCCATAGCAATATCAGCCTTTTCAGTAATTGAAAAATTTCCTATTTGCCACGGAATCATTAATATTTCTCTGTTATCTATTGTTATTTTTTCAATATTTTCATATATATTTACATTTTTATAATCTTTAAATAAATCTAAAGAATGTACGCTTATTTCCGTATTATAATAAATATCATGATTTCCAAGTAAAATATGCAATTCAAAACTTTTCATTTTATCAAAAAATTTTCTTAAAAATTCTCGAAAAACAAAAATATTTAAACTTTGTCTATTGTCAAAAATATCTCCTAATATAAAAACTTTTTTAATATTATTATTTTTAAGATATGGAATAAATTCATTTTCAAAATAATCAATTTGTGATTTTAAAAATTTTAAATTATTTTTATGTATTCCTAAATGTAAATCTGTAATTATTGCAATTTTAGACATAAACTTACCTTTCAAAATTAATTTTTATCAATTTTTATTATAACTCTATCTTCTTCAATTCTTTCAATATTATCAATAAATTTCAATGACATTTTAATTTCTTTTTCTTCATAATAACGATTTATAACAGCTATAAAAGCATTCCAGGCATAAGTCGAAAAATAAGCGAATGGATTATTAAAATCAAGATTAAAATTATGTTGATATTTCCACATATATAAAATGGCATCTGATTTCATTTGATCGTGGAGATTATGATAATTTATAAATCTTGGACTATGGATATAATTATTAGCTATATCAATAAATAATTTTCCTAATCTATTAGCATCCCTCTTATTACCATCTTTTCTATAACCAATTATCCATTTTAATATTTCTTTATTTTCTGCATATTTTGCCATATTAACTAACTCACAATCTTTGAAAACCCATTAATCTTTTCAACTTCAATTATAGAATCAAAATAATTTTTTAATTCACCAGATTTATGTGATATAACATATATTGAAGAACCCCTATTAAAATCAGTCATTTTTTTAAATTGTGTTAAAATTTTTTCTAAAGTCTCTTGATCCGTTGCAGTATCTAAGAGTTCATCTACTATAAGTAATGATGAATTCCAATTAGATACAGTTTTGCAAGTTTCAATATATGCCAAAAATATTGACATATCTATTTTCTGTCTTTCACCTCCACTGTGACTATGATATGATAATTCTTCATTAAAACCCCCAAGACCATAAATCTTATCTTCCATTTTTTCATTAAATTCTAAACGAATAGGAAGTTCAAAAGTTTGAAGATAGTTGTTAACAGATTGATTTAAAATAGGAATTAATTTTTTTAGATAATATGATTTAATACCATCAGAAGAAAGAATATTACATATTAATCTATAATTTGATAATAATTTATTCTTTGAAATATTATCATTATATAATTCAGAATATTTTTTAACATCCTCGTTAAATTTCTTTTCAATTTCATCTATATTCATTTCAAATTTTTTATTATTGACATTTTTTATTTTCTCTTCAGATTCTATTATTCTTTTTGAAATAAAATCTTTTTTAGAAATAAAATTATTTAATTCAATTTCAAAATTATTTTTTTCTTTGTTATTTTTTTCAATTTTATTAAAATCTTCAATAATTTTTTTTAATTCAATTTTAATTTTTTTAGTTTCATTTAAAATTTCTTCGATTTTAAAATTATCAAGTCTATCATCATTTTCTTTTTGTTGCATTTCAAATTTTTTAATATCTTCAACAATTCTCTTAAATTCATTTTCTTCTATAATAATATTAGATTCTAATTTACTATATTTTTTATTTGATTCCTCTTGTAATCTAAGATTTTCTACTAATTGTAATTTTAAATTTTCAGATTCATTTATAATATTTTGAAATTCATCTCTCTCTTTATTTAATCTTATTCTATTTTCTTCTTTATATTTTTCATCTAATTCTCTTTTACATGTAGGGCATATATCAGTATTTAAAAAATTGATTTCTTTATCAAGCTGTTTTATTTTTTCTGAATATTTTGTTATTTTTGTTATAATTAAATTTTCTTCTTTTCGAATTTTTTCCAAATCATAAAATTTTATTTCTTTAAAATCTTTTTTTAATTTTTCAATTTGTTCTTGTTTTTCTATTTTTTTTGAATTTAATTTTACTAATTCTACAACAATACTTTCTTGTTTTTCGGAATAATGTTTATAATTTGTTTTATCTGTTTCTAATTTTTGTAATTTTGTATAATATAAATCTTGTTTTTTCTTTAATTCAGTATTATCTTTTGTTTTTTCTTTTAAAATTTTTATTTTTGGTTCAATTTCTAAAATATTTTTATCTAAGACATCAATAGTTTTTTTATCATTTATGATACTTATTCCTAATTCATCAATCTCTTTTTCCTTTTCTTTTTGAAAATTTTCTTTCATATTTTTAAAATCTTTAATATTAGAACGTTGTGAATTAATATTATTTTCCATTACTTTTAAAGTTGAATCATTTATAGATATATCAACTTTAAGATTTTTAATTTTATTTTTTGCTATTTTTTCCATTTGTCCAAAAATTTTTATATTAAATATTGTTTCTATGGTTTCTCGTTTTTCAGCTGCTGACATTTTAAAATATGGTTTATTATAAGAAAATGCTAACGAAATAATTTGTTTAAACATTTTATAATCTATACCAAGAATCTTATTAATTTCATCTTGATCAAGTTTTTTTGATGATAAAAGAGAGATATTTTCTCCATTCTTCTTTATACATAATGTATCTTTTTTCATTGTTCTAATGATATTATAATTATCATTTCCCACATTAAAATTACATTCTGTATAAAGATCTTTTTTATTTGTTCTGTTTAATAATTCACTTAGACGCACATCTCTATATGGTGATCCAAAGAGATTATATGTTAATGCATCTATAATAGTACTTTTGCCAGCACCTACGTTAGCTGTAATTAAATGTAAGCCTTTAGTAAAATCGAAAGTTGTAAGTGTATTACCATAAGAATTAAAATTTTTAAATTTTAAATAATTGAATTTAATAAACATTATTCAAACCTCAATTCTCTCTTTTAATTATTTATAATGCAAAAATTTCATATTTTTAATCATTAACATCAATCATTTTATAGAAAAAATCATCTTATATTAATAATAATATTTTTTT
>Ga0172377_10007134_pt1 | contig 11499 bp, 5 predicted proteins | sample Pumphouse3metaG_FD_119749 | JGI IMG/M metagenome (GOLD analysis project Ga0172377, IMG submission 119749) | Leachate microbial communities from a municipal landfill in Southern Ontario, Canada - Pumphouse #3 metaG | ecosystem: Engineered > Solid waste > Landfill > Unclassified | place: Canada... | reverse complement strand
CAACAACGCACCTCTTTATTTGGGATTTTTCATAAGTTAATTTTTATACATATAATTTTTAAATTTTCAAAACATCAAAAATTATTCATTTTCTTTTTATGAAAAAATTAAATAAATTGTTACTTATTTATTTGTTGCTCCACATAGGTTGAGTTAATAAAGTTTTAAGACTTATAAAATTTTAAAGATTATTTAATTTTTGTGTATGAAAAAGTCAAATAAAATCTTACTTATTTATTTAATATTAACTTGGGTTGCGTTTTTACGCATAATAAATATCTGAATTTTACCTCATATCCAAAATTGCAATATAAACGTTTAAGAAAAAGTTAAATAAAGCATAATAGGATATATTAATGAATTTAATTAATTTAATTTTTATAGTAAAATCTTAAAATTTTAACATAATAAAAATTTCAGAAGATGCTTTTGAGAAGATGTTTATATTTTATTTTTAACAAATAATAAAGTTTGGGGTTTACGCATTTCAAATATCTAAAATTTTAATCATAACAAAAATTGCAGTAGTTACTTCTATGAAAAATTCAAATAAAATGTTACAAAACTGTGAATGAAATTAATATAAAAAGTAATATTGCACAAAATTATATTAAATAAAGGTTGGCAAAATAAAATTATAATATGCTAATTATATTTTATATACTTAAAATAATTGACTTAAATGTATAAAATAAGTATAATATAAATGACTTTTTATAATTAATACTGTGCAAAAAAATTCGCTTTCGTAGCTCATTTGGAAGAGCAACGCCCTCCTAAGGCGTAGGTGATGCGTTCGAATCGCATCGAGAGCACCATAAGGGTTAAAATTCATTTAGTGAGTAATGGCTTTTTAATCAAAAGGGCATTGCAAAAACTATAAAGAGTTAACAAAAATTACAAAAGGTAACAAAACCTTATAAGAGAAAATAAAAATGCTATAAACCCAATGAGAAAGAGGTAATTAATGGAAAGAATAATTAAAAAAATTAGTTTAATTTTAATGGTATTGTTTAGCTTATTGATAGCAGTTATTTTTTCTGGTTGTTCTAGTGGTTCAAGTGTTGTCACAATTGACAGACTTAGTTTTAATAAGGCAACCACGAACCTTGAAGTTGGTGGATCTGAAATTTTAAGCGTTGATATGGGCACAGTTAGCAGTGTGGTGACTTATGTTTTGTCATCTAACAATGAAGCAGTTGCTTCAATCGACCAAGATGGATTAGTTACCGCAAACTCTGTTGGTGTTGCAACCATAAGCGTCACATTAAAGGTTACTTCGACTGTAAAGGCATCTAAAATCACTGCGACTTGTGTTGTGTATGTGACTCCAGTTGAAAGTCAACTATCCACGCCGTCTAATTTAAGATTTGATGGTGAAAAAGTGGTATGGGACAGCGTCAGCGACAATAGTGGCTATAAAATTTGGTTAAACGGCGAATTACAAAGCACAATAACTTCAAATAATTATTTCAGAAATTTTGAAGTGGGCATATCAAATACAATTACAGTTCAAGCGCTTGGGGATAATTATGAAACAAGCGATTCACTTGTAAGTAATGAGTTTGTGTTTTTACAACTTAATACTCCGACCATGATTGTGGAATCTGGGCGTTTAAGATTTACAAATACAAGTGAGGGGCAATTATTTCAAGTTTTGATGGATAACAGCATTGTTGCCACGAATGTTAGTGACGATTATTACATAATACCGTCAACTGTTTTAAGTGGCAGACACGAGTTTAAGATTAAGGCGTTAGGGGTTAACGAAAATGAGTATGCGTCGGGATACTCAAATAGCTTTACTATAACAAAATTATCTGCACCAACTAATGCGACAGTCGTTGATAAAGTTTTAACATTTGACAGCGTTGTTGGGGCATCTACGTATAATATTAAAATTATAGATAATACGACTAATGTCACAACTTATGAGGAAGTAACGACAAGCAGTTTTACTTTAAATGAAACATACACTGCGGGCAAATACAGTATTTATTTGCAAGCAAAAGGAGATAACACACTATATCTAGACTCTGCCTATTCAACAAGTGTCGCATCGGATAAATTGAGTGCTCCGACAAACTTGGAAATTGAAAATGGTGTAATCAGTTGGGATAGTGTGGAGCATGCCTCTGGATATAAATTAACAATAAATTTGCTTGAGTCCGAAACGACTCAAAATCTGCCCGCTTGTTCCTTTGATTTTGCAAGTTCATATACAACGAGTGGAAATTATACAATATCTGTAATTGCTACAGGCGAAACGATGGACAACGCAAGATATTTAAACTCTAATTCGTCAGACAGCATAACAGTCACAAAGCTTAAAAGTCCGCAAAACGCACAAGTTATAAATGGCGTTTTAGTTTGGGATAGTGTTGAACTTGCATCAAGCTATCAAGTTATGATTGGGGACAGCGAAACGTTGCCGATCACTATTAATAATTATTATTCATTTGCAAACACAAATGAAATTACATATTCAGCAAGAAGCTATACGATAAGAGTTAAGGCAATGGGCAATAATGCAGATGTATTAGATTCAAGTTATAGTGGGTCTTGCAATTTTGAAAAAATCGGAACAGTGGTGGATAATGGATTTTCAATTTCAGGCGATACAATTATATGGGAGAGTGTTGAAAATGCGTTAACTTATGAGGTGTATTTAAACAATTCGACAACCGCTGTTATTGTTACAGGCAACACTTTGCAAATGTCAGATAACTCATATGAAAGTGGCGGATACACGATAAGGGTCAGGGCAATCAGCACTGCCTCGGGCTTTATAAGCGGTGAAAAATCAAACTCATTTAGCTTTACTAAGTTGCCAAGTCCTGTTGAAGTCGAGATAGTCGATGGATATTTGTCGTGGTCGATGCCAGAAAATAGTGGAGTTGTAACATATTATAACGTTATGATAGGAACAACTGTTTACACAGGGCTAACAGCGACAACCACAAACCTTGATGGTTATATGCTTGGTGGAGCTACGGCTTTAATTTGTATCCAAGCGGTTGGGGATGAAGAAGAATATTTATCAAGCAATTTTTCAAGTCAACAATCATTCACAAAATTATCATCACAACTAAACTTGAATGTTAATTCAGGGGCTTTAACTTGGGGTGAAATTGTTGGGGCATCTAGTTATGAAATTCTTGTTGCAAGAACCTTGCCAGACGAAACAATTTATACTCAAACGATTGAGGTTATGGCAGATGAAGCAAAATTATTAGATTTAATGAATGATGTCAGATTTACTGAAGCTGGATATTATAGCATTCAAATTAAAGCAATCGGCGGAACAGGTGGCGTATATATCTCTAGTGCTTTAAGCAGTGCTTGGGAATTAACTAAACTTGCAAACATTAGTAATTTAAGAGTTGAAGGCGGATATATCCGTTGGGACTCGGTTACAAGCGTAAGCTTTTATGAGGTATTTGTTGATGGGGTTAGTCTTGGTTCATGCGGAACTATAACGACGTATTCATTAAACAGTAATTATATAGCGGGCAATCATACATTCATGGTATTTGCAAGGGGAAATCAATCAACCATATTGAATGCGGTTGAGTTAGATAATACAATGGAATTAACTAAACTTGCGAATGATTTTAGCATCAGTGTAAATCAATCGGCAGTCGTATGGAATACGATAAGCCATGCATTTAGTTATTCAATTGAAATCAGGGATTCAAATAATAGTATAGTTGTAGCAACAGGTGGAATACTATCTACAATTTATACATTCCAAGGGCTATCAGGCGGACAATCTTATTCATTAAGAGTCAGGGCAAATGGTGATAGCACGCAATATATTAACGGTGATTTTTCTGCAAATAGTGGGAATACATATTTTGAGGCAAAGATTTTAGCGATTCCAACAAATGTTGCGGTTGAAGATGGTTTGCTTTACTTTGATTATGTTGATAATTGTTCATCGTATTTAGTGTCGATAATTGGCAATGACAGTCGATATAGTTATTATGTTACAAGAGTAGATGGGACAAATCGTGGATATTATGATTTTGCAAATTTTGTTTTATATCGAGCAAGTGGAAGTTACTCAATTACCGTTAGAGCAATAGGTGGAATCGGCACAGAGGCATACATCTCAAGTGACTTAAGCAATTCAGTGGTATGCACAAAACTAACGCAACCAACTATTAGCGTCAGCAATGGAAAGCTTGTTTGGAGTATTATTGAAAACAACGAAAGTTACGAAATAATTATCACAAATTCAACAAGTGATTCAACAAGTGTTGAATTAACAAGTTTAACGAATGTCTATGAATTATCAAGTGCTTATTCCTCTGGAACTTATACAGTAAATGTTATTGCACATGGCAATGGTGCAGACACGATAGATAGTAGTTATAGTTCTAATTTAGAGGTTGAAAAATTAGACACGCCAAAGTCAAGCACAGATGATTTGCGTCTATCTTCTGGCAGTTTAGTGTGGAACACAATTTTACACGCATCACAATATTCAATTTATGTATATCAAAGAAGTGAATTAAACGAAACTTATTCACTAAAATATTCTACAACAGTTATGCCAGCAACAATAAACTCTTATTTGCCATATGGGGATACGGGTGTTTATAAAATTACAATAAAAGTAATTGGGGACAGCACAAAATACTTAAATTCAAATGTATATGAATATACAAATGTTTTAACAAAATTGAATGCGCCAACCGATTTGCATGTTATTGATGGAGCATTTGCATGGTCACAAATTTTAAATGAAACTGCAAATGGCTATCAACTTAGCATTAACAATAATCTTGTCAATGTTGGGGGCGTGGATTATTTTGAGTTAGGTGACGGATATTCTGCGATAAACTATACTGTGGCTATAAGAAGTTTGGGTAATAGCGTATCAATTTTATCAAGTGACTTGTCATCGACATTCCAAGCTTTAAAATTGTCGGAAATTAAACCAGTTGTTAATAACGGCAATTTATCATGGCTAACTTCGGGGCTAAATAATTATACTTTACAAGTTATTAATTTATTGACGAGTGAGGTAACAGATATAGATGAGTTCACGAGTTTGACTTATAGTTTAAACGACTTAAGTGAGGGAGTTTATACGTTCTCAATTAAATCGCTTGGAACAACGCTTTCGTATACTAGCGGGGCATTGCTAAATTCAAATTATTCCACAGAAATCAATGTTTATAAACTAGAAACGCCAGACAATTTCAATCTTTTATCGAACTTTGAGGCAACTGATGTTGAAGAAATTTCAACACTTGGCATGTTAACTTGGTCAATCCCTAATTATTCAAACGCATATAATTTAACAATCAATCAATCATTTAGTTTGTATAACATTAACGGCATAAGCACAAATGTTTATGATTTAACAGATTATGATTTAAGAGTTGGCGAGTATTACTTAAATATTATTGCACAAAACTTGTCAACAATTAATATAGAGGGCTTAACTTATTATGTAATCAATTCAGATTCAAAAAGTTTAACGGCAACAAAGTTGCCAAGTCCAACAGATTTATATTGTGAAAATGGAAATATTTATTGGACACAAAGTGCTGTGAGCAGTTCAAGCACAGTGGAACCAAGATTTTTGGTTTATTATAAGTTTGCAAATGAAGGCTCAGAGTTTGATATAAGCACATATACGCCATTATTATCTAATGAGGAATGTGAATATTCAATGTGGGACTTAGGGCAATATAAATTCAAGGTGGTTGCGGTCGGCGAGAACTGTATACGTTCAGATGTTGCGGAATTTGATGGAACTTATTTATTTGATTTGTTCTCACAAGGCAGAGGAACAAGTGAAAGTCCATATCTAATTCAAACATTTACAAAAAGTGGAGTTGTTCGAACAGCATTAAGTCAATTCGAAATATTGAATTATATGTCAAATAAGCATTATATTTTATGCGAGGACATTACTTTAACATCAGATTTTGGAACGATAGGCACAAAAACAGACACGAAAAGAAAAATGTTTAACGGGACTATTGATGGACAATATAATAGTGTTCAACATACAATTTATGCACCGAGCGTTATATATAATAGTAGCGGAACATTTGGACTATTTAAATCCTTGCTTGAAAATGCGGTTGTTGAAAACTTAAACATTAGTAATTTTGCGGTTGGTGGAACTTATAACATTGTTGGAATTGTTGCAGGCGAAAGCTTTGGAACAATAAGCAATGTGAACGTTTATAGTGCTAATTCAATTAATAGTAGCTATAGTGTTGGTTCTCAAATGTATGTCGGCGGTATTGTTGGTATAAATAGAAGTGGGGCAATAATCCAAAATTGTCAATCAACGATAACGATTAATGCCACAAATCTATCAAATATTATTTATGCGGGTGGAATTGTTGGATATAACGAAGGTGAAGTCTCTGGTTGCACATTTAATGCAATTAAAATAAGTGGAGAAGCAATCAATGATCAAATCACGGGAACTATAGTTGGTGGTATTGTTGGATTTAATTCAGGAATAAACGCTAGTGTATCGAAATGTGTTAACTATGCGTCAATATATGCCACAAGCTTTGCAGGGACTAATGGTTCTGCATCAGCGAATGCCGGCGGAATTGTCGGCAAAAATTCAGCTATTGTGGATAACCAAGTGCAAGCAGGAGAATATCCTATGGTTATAGGCTGTGTTAACAATGGATGCGTTGAGGCTTTTGACCCAACAAATGAGTCATTAAGTGCAAGAGTTGGTGGACTTATAGGTTATACCACTGGTGGTGGCGTTGAATTTAGTGTTAACTATGGCAAATCGCAGGTTGTGACAGCTATTAGTGGGGCAACAAGGTATTATTCAACCGCACTTAGCGGTGGCTTGATTGGTTGGAACGATAGTGAAACGACGGTTACGAATACTTTGTTTTATGAATATTCAAGTGATGAAAATTCAGTATATAATGTTCAAGCTGTGCCAGATAATTGTTTAACTGAATTTGAGGTTTCAGATATGACAGCAACAACTTTGGCTGAATTTAACTCCAGCATACTTTTAGCTGAATTAAACAGTGCAAGCATTGGCATAATCTTTGAATTAGTTGATGGGTTGCCACAACTGATAATAGGTTAAATTATGGCTAAAAAGGTATTAAAAGAAGTCCAAATTAATTTGCATGGACTTTATGAGTTTGAGGCACGTGCGAAGCTTAATGAAATTTTAGGCAATTTGCCTAATGACATTGAAAAAGTAAGAATAATTCATGGCTATCACGGTGGACAAATTTTGCAAACTATGGTTCGAAAGGAATACAACCACCCAAGAATTGATGATATAATGCCCGTTTTTGCAAACGATGGCGAAACAGTTTATATAATTAAAAAAAAATATCAATAAAGAAATATCAATAAACAAAACTAAACAATGAAATTATGGCGAAATAGTTGTCAATAAACAAAACCAAATGAGATTATAGCGAAATAGTTATTAATAAACAAAACTAAATAATGAGATTATAGCGAAATAGTTATTAATAAACAAAATTTAATAATGAAATTATGGCGAAATAGTTATTAATAAACAAAACTAAATAATGAGATTATAGCGAACAATTTATAATAAAAAAGCGTTAACAATAATCTTATTAAAAAAATATATTTATGTGCAAAAAAGTTGTTTATAAAATTTTGCTTTAAATTAATCATTATTAATAAAATAAATATAAAGAATTAATAAATTAAATAGACAAATTGAATAGACAACTTGAATAAACACTTAAATAAACAAAAATATTTTGCAGATAACAATTCTTAAAAATTTTGTTAAAAAAAATACTTGTCGGTTGCACAGGTATTTTTTATGTAAATTTTTCTTTTATATGTGTTTAATAATCATCATAAAAATTTTTATTTGTATCAAGTAAATAAATTTAATTATATAAAAACACAAACAAAGTCAATTAATAAAAATTTATATATTTATAATTTTGCTATTTAATATTCATATTAAACGTTTTTAAAATAGTTTTAGGAACTAAATTTGAAAAAGGCTTATGATTATCCATCAAAACTCTAACAAGGCTAGAACTAACATAATCTAGTTCGCCCCCTCTCAGATATATTGTTTTAATTCCCCCCAGTTTTTCATTGATTTTAGAAATTTCTTCTTCATAATTATAATCATTTGAATTTCTGATGCCACGAACTAAATACATCGCATTAGATTCTTTCGCCTTATCTATGGCAAGCCCATCAAATATACACACATCAACGTTTAAAAGTCCTTCTTCTTGCATGAGGTCTTTAATTGCTTCTTGCATAAATTCTTTATCAAATCTTCGTTGTTTCTTTTCATTTATGCCTATGCAAATAATAACTTTATCAAAAAGCATGCAACTTTGTTTAACAATTTCAAAATGCCCATTTGTAAAAGGGTCAAAACTCCCCATATATAATCCTGTTTTCATATCATTCCTTCTAATTGCTTTGATTTTATTATACATTAATATTATAATATTGTCTAATATATAATATTAATAGTGCAAAAAATGCAATAATTTTTAAAAAAATGTATAAATTCATGATTTTTATAAAATAATATTTAAAAAAACATACTTAAAATACAAAAAAAGGTATATAATATAGTTAGAAAAATAAAAGGAGAAAATATGAAAAACAAAGAAAACGATGATGAAATCATCGAAATTCAAAGTGAATCTGGTGCAGACAGTCAAAGTTCAACAAATGAGGAAAACTCAAGCAATAAAAAATCTTTTGTTGAAATAAACATTAATGACAAAGAAGCGCCATTATTATTAGCGGGGCTAGGCTTTATATTATTTGTGCTATACTTTTTTCTTTCACATATTATTGCATTTGGATTAGTAATGCAAGCAATTTTATCAATTATTTTATTAATTCCATCTGTAACCGCATTATACATTATTATAAAATCAAATAAAGAAAGTATAACACTACCGCTAATTTTAAACTTATTTGTGGTTTTATTAATTCTAGTTTAACCTTATTATTTAAGACTATTTTAATTATAAAAGCATAAAACTTTATTTAACAATAATATTTTAAAATAAAACTACATAAATAAATATTTATTGTTTTACAACAAAGATATTTTTATACGCCTTTTTAACATTACAAAATTAAAATGAAACAATTAAATGAGAATTAAAAGACAATTAAAAACTAAAATTTAATAATTAAATGACAATTTAAAAGACATAAAACAAGTGTTTTAATAACAGGTTAGTTAAATGTGGCGAAAATCTAGGGAAACCATAGATTTTACGCCACTTTTTTGTTAGACAAAAAAGTTAAATACTTTAAGCGTTCGCTTGCTAAAATTATATTATTGTGGTATAATTTACATGTAATAAAAATTTGGGCGGGAAATATAAATGTTTTTACAAATATAATAAAATAATTTTAATTTTTTTTATTTTAAACGAATAAAAGTAAATCTTTTATTATCTTTATTAATAACTAAAAACGAATTTATAAAAATTAAGGAGTATTATGGAAGACGAAAGAGAGTTATGCACACCAAAAAAATATGATGAAAGCGATATTCAAGTATTAGAGGGATTAGAGCCAGTCAGAAAGCGTCCGGGCATGTATATAGGTTCCACAGATGAACGAGGACTTCATCACTTGGTTATTGAAATTGTGGATAACTCAATAGATGAGGCATTAGCAGGCTTTTGTGATAATGTTTTAGTTACGATTAAAAAAGATGGATCGGTTTCTGTTATAGATAATGGTCGAGGTATACCTACGGGCATGCATAAAATGGAACATAAATCTGCGGTTGAAGTTGTATTGACTAAACTTCATGCCGGTGGCAAATTTGGCGGAAATGGATATAAAATTTCAGGCGGATTGCACGGGGTTGGTTTGTCGGTTGTTAACGCACTTAGTTCGGTGCTTATTGTTGATGTTTATCAAAATAATAAGCATTACATGCAAGAATATAGGCGAGGCATACCACAAGCAGATTTAAAAATTATAGGTGACTCTGATATACGCGGAACTCAAATTACATTTATGCCAGATACTGAAATATTTGAAACAATAGACTTTAATTTTGAAACCTTGAGGGCAAAGTTTCGTGAAATTGCCTTTTTAAATAAGGGGCTAACGATTGAGCTTGTCGACGAGAGAAAAGAAAATGAAACAAGAGCAAAGTTTTGTTTTAAGGGTGGAATTAAAGAATTTGTTGCTTTGCTTAATCAAAACAAAGAAACGGTGTTTAGTGATGTAATATATATGCAAAAAATTGCAGATAATCATGAAGTCGAAATTTGTATGCAATATAATGACTCATATAGTGAAGACATTCATTCCTATGCAAACAACATAAATACAATAGAGGGCGGAACTCATCTTACGGGCTTTAAAAATGCGTTAACAAAAATAATCAATGATTATGCTGTGTTATATAAGATTGTTAAAGATAATGAAAAGCTAAGCGGTGATGATGTCAGGGAAGGATTAACTGCTGTTATTAGTGTCAAACTAACAGACCCGCAATTCGAGGGGCAAACAAAGACTAAACTTGGCAATTCAGATATGCGTGGTATTGTTGAAAAGGTTATGGAAGAAAAGTTTGGCTGTATATTAGAGGAAAATCCGATAGTTGCTAAAGAATTAATTTTAAAATGCATAACTGCTCAAAAGGCGAGAGATGCGGCAAGAAACGCAAGAGATTTGACAAGAAGAAAAAGCGTTTTAGAGCATACTACGCTTCCAGGCAAACTTGCGGACTGCACAGAAAAAGATGCAAGCAAGTGTGAGATATATATCGTTGAGGGCGACTCAGCGGGTGGCACGGCAAAGCAAGGGCGTGACAGAAAATTTCAAGCGATATTACCTTTGCGTGGTAAAATATTAAATGTTGAAAAAGCGGGCAGATTAAGTCGTATATTAGAGAATAATGAAATCAAATCAATGATAACGGCCTTTGGTTGTGGAATAAATCAAGAATTTGATGAAAGCAAACTAAGATATGACAAAATCATTTGTATGACCGATGCCGATGTTGATGGAAGTCACATAAGAATATTAATGTTAACATTCTTTTTCAGATTTATGCGACCACTTATCGAGCGTGGGCATGTATATATCGCACAGCCACCTTTATACAGGATTGCGAAAGGCAAAAAAGAGCATTATGTATATAATGATGACGAATTAGACGCATATTTAAAGACAATAGATAATAAAGGTATCGAAATTCAAAGATATAAGGGACTTGGAGAAATGAATGCGGAGCAATTGTGGGAAACAACAATGGATCCAAATCGAAGAACTCTTTTACTTGTGACAATGCAAGATATTGTGAATGCTGAAAACACTTTTAACATTTTAATGGGCGAAAATCCAGAGCTTAGACGCGAGTTTATTCAAAACAATTCAGGTTTAATTAAAGAGTTGGATATATAATAATCAAACAGTTTATTTAAGGAAATTATTTTTAATAAATAAAATGAAGCAATCAACAGTTCATAGAAATTAATAAAT
>Ga0172377_10007133_pt1 | contig 11500 bp, 11 predicted proteins | sample Pumphouse3metaG_FD_119749 | JGI IMG/M metagenome (GOLD analysis project Ga0172377, IMG submission 119749) | Leachate microbial communities from a municipal landfill in Southern Ontario, Canada - Pumphouse #3 metaG | ecosystem: Engineered > Solid waste > Landfill > Unclassified | place: Canada... | reverse complement strand
GAAGGAAAAGGCGGAGACGGCCACCGGTCGCAGGCCCACCCCGCTCTCGCTGAACAAGACGGGACGGCTGGTCGTCGCGGTGGACATGGGCAGCAGGAACTGCTCCATGGCCATATCCGACCTGACGGGGAACACGCTTCGGTTCGAACGCTTTCCCGTCTCCATCTCCCCAAAACCGGAAGAACTGCTCGTCCAGGTGCTGAAGTCGCTTCTTCGCATGACCAAGGGAGTGACCGACCAAATTGCCGGCGTGGCGGTCAGCGTCGGCGGGGTGGTCAGTCCGGATGGGAGGACCCTCGCCGAGCAGTACGATTGGAACTGGAAAAACATGCCGCTTGCCGACGCGTTCACCCACAACCTGAAGGTTCCCGCCATCGTGGTGAACAACACCGCGGCGATGGTGGCCGCCGAGCGGTGGTTCGCGTCCCCCACCCCCGACCGCTTCCTGTACGTCAATTGGGGGGAGCACATCACCAGCAGCGTGGTCTATGGCGCCGAGGTGATCAGCGGCACGACGCAGATCGGCCACATCAAGGTAACGGACCGGGGTCTGTGCCGGTGCGGAGGGATCGGATGCCTGGAGACGGTCGCCAGCGGATGGGCGCTCAGTGAGGCGTTCGGAGGAAAGACGGTCAAGCAACTTGCTTCAGATCCGCCCCAAGGGTTTGACGCCGCCATCCGTTCGGCATGCACGGCGCTTGCCTCCGTGCTGGTCGATGCCGTCGCGTCCACCGGAGTGGACCACGTCATCCTGGGCGGGGGGCTTGCCGGACTGGGAGAAGCGACCATCACCTTCCTCACCTCGGAACTCCAGCGCCTTCTGCCCCACCGGCTCTCCGGCACCAGCCTGGAATGCTCCAAGTTGGGAGAACGGGCGGGAATCCTTGGGCCGGTGGCCGTTGCGTTGGACCAATTCGTCTTCCGCCAGCAGTTCCTGGATTCGCTTGACGCCCACGCCGAGACATAAAAATACCGCTACCCGGAACGGATAGCGGCAACCTCCTACCGATAGACGCTGGCAAAATCGTCTATACAAGAAAAAACAACGACAGATGTTATTGTCGCATGGTTCTTGGATTTGTCAAATAGTATTTTTGCGTTTTCGCGAGAAAAACGAGGTAGGTTGCAACAAAATGCGCAAACTTCGCTTCAGTTTGATGTCGACATGTTCACCGTGATGGAACCGGTATACTCACCGGCTTCCAGCTGGGTGTCCGCGTCTTTCTTCGCCGTGATGGTAAGGGAACCGACCATCACATCCTCCTGGTTGCCCTTCTTGAAGTCGATGACGAAGGTGTTTCCATGGGAGATCCGGACGTCAGGATTGGCGGAGGCCAACGTAATGGAGGTATCCACCACATGGTCGGCGTCCTTACGAAGCGGCGAAAGATCAAAACTCAACATGCCCTGCTTCGCCTCGTCCAGATTGCTGGAATAGCCGAAGGAAACGGTATGCTTCACTTCCCAGGGACCGTCCGTCTGGGGAAAGGTAAACTCGATATCCACCACGTTCCCCTGTTGCAGGGATCCATTCTCATCATATACGGAGACGGTAATGTCACTTTCCAGGATATCACCGGACAACGTCGCCGTCACCGCGCTGGGAAGCGACACCTTGGCGGCAAACACTGCCGCGCCACAGAGAAGCAGGATCCATACAGAGAGCGTTTTTCTCATACTTAATCCTTATAGGTAAGGGACATCGTCACGGAAGACAGGTATTGCCCCGGAGGCGCTTCCGCAACCTGTTGCTGGTCGGCGGTAATATGGATCACATAGGTGTATTCCGTGGTACCGTACACGCTGTCGAAGTCGATCAACGGGTAGACGCTTTTCGTCGCGGTGACCAACGTCCCGTTCGTCACCACGGAACTCTGCCCTTCCGCACCGATTTCCGAAGCGGAGGTTGGCGCGATTTCCTTGCCGTTGACGGTCACCGACGCAATGGCGATGGTGACCTGCCCGGACGCTTCATCCGTCTGCCGTTGGAACGGCGTGATCTCCGCATAGACCAGCATCCCCGCCGGTTGGTTGGTCCGGATGGTATAGTACAGATCCACGCCATCCTTGCCCAGCGCGTTGTCCACCGCCGTGGTATCCCGGAGCGTGTCAGATGAAGGATCCAGGAACCCATGGAGCAGATAGCCGCTGACGGACATGTTCACGTCGGTGGTGAACGTCTTGTCCGCGAAGAGCGGAGACGCCAAGACGACGAGAAGGATCATGATGATGCAAAGCCCTTTCTTCATATCGTCGTTCCGCCTCCACACCAACGCCAATCCGGCTGGCTGTCTCGAATATACTGTACTCCCAAACATATGTCAATGGAATTGGCATTTTACCAAAAGACACGAATTTGTTTTGTTTTTATTGTTTCTATTTCCCATTCCATAAATAAGTTATGATTCTTTATCTTATGACACTTTCCACTTGTTCCGAACTTTTTACCAGAAATTACCCCTTCTGCCAATGTTTTTGCCGTAAACCGCAAATCCCGCAGAAAAATGCAGAAAACTTCGTACATTTTCTCCTACAGGGAGACTGCACAAACCATCGGTTCCGTGGTAGGATTACCCTGAAGTAGAAGCAAAAAGAGGCAACGTATGATCACACCTTTGACCACAGAGACAAAATCCACCGCGATCGCCAACAAACTGGAGGAGATGATCCTCGCCAAGAAGTACAAGGCGGGAGAAGCGCTTCCCAGCCAGCACGAACTGGCGTTGCAGTTCTCCGCCTCCAGCCGTTCCGTGCGGGAAGCGTTCAAGAATCTGGAAGCCAAAGGGTTGATCCAAGTCAGCCAGGGAAAGAAAGCAATCGTCAAGAGCAACAGCCTCGACCAGTTCGTCGAGTCCCTGTCCATGTCGATGATCAGCAAGCAGGCCCCGGACAAGAAGTTGATCAGCGACCTGCTTCAGGTGCGCACCACCATCGAGGTCTCCGCAGCCAGGGAGCTGTCCCGGGAGCCGAACCGCATGCTGGTCGTCCGTTCCCTCGCCCGTTGCGCGTCCAAGATGGAGCAGCTTCTTCCCCAGCTGGAGAACGGCAAGGATCCCGAAGCGCTGAAGCAGTTCAAGCAATTGGACTTCGAGTTCCACACCACGCTGATCCGCTCCAACGACAACGTAATCCTCAACTCCATCTATGAGAACCTGGCGCCCCAGCTGTACAACGTCATCGACCGTACAGCGGAAACGTTCGCCGAACAGAAGAAGAAGGTCAACGAATACAACTACCTGGTTGAGGCGGAGGAGAACGGACAGACCGATCTCGCCGTAGCGCTCACGCTGGTCAACCTGACCAACATCAAGGACAAGGTGGAAAAACTGGACTTCTGACGTTCTGGATTGTCAAATGTTCTTCTGAAGTGTCAAATTCCTCATTCATACTTCTCACTGATGACATCATTTATCTTGATAAAATTCAAGGTCTTGCATAACTTATGAAATGTAGGTATGATACATTCAGTTGGAAACCTATTACTTATGACAGAATAGAAGGTGCATATGGAACTGGCAAATGAAACGAAAACCGCGAAGATCGCAAAAACGTTGGAAAAGCTGATCCTTGAAGGCAAACTGCCACGGGGATCTTTCCTCCCTTCCCAACAAGAATTGGCCAACCAGTTCCAGACATCCTCCCGTCCCATCCGAGAGGCGCTGAAGCTTCTGGAAGCCAAAGGGTTGATCCAGATCAACCAAGGAAGAAAAGCCCAGGTTTGTTCCAACAACCTTGACCAGTTCGTCGGTTCCCTCTCCGCCAGTCTTCTCACCCAGTACACCTTCAACCGCAAGATGATGAAGAACCTGATGCAGGTGTGCACCAGCGTCATCACCAGCGCCGCCCGTGAGTTTTCCCGGTGCGAGAACCGGAAGATGGTGACGGCGGAACTGAGGGATTGTGTCGCACGGATGGAAAAACATTCGGACAATCCGCTGCAGACGCTTTCCGAAGAACGGAAATACTTCTTTACGTTGGTCAAGGCCAACAACAACCAGATCCTCCTGGCCATCTACGAGAACATGATGCCGCTGGTGATCAACGCCATCAAACAGGTTTCGTTCACCCCTGCGGAGATTGAGAAGCAGACGAAGAACTGCATCTATCTGCTGGAAGCGTTGGAAAACGGGCAGACCGATCTGGCCGTCGCTCTCACCTTGGTCACGATCAGCACCATCCAGAACAAAGTCCTGGCGAAATTCCCTGACGAGGCGGAAGCGCTGGCGTGAGTGAGGTCATCCGCATCGAGCACGCGACGGTACGCCGCGAGGGCGTACCTATCCTTGATGACGTCTCTTTTTCCGTTCACGAAGGGGAACGGGTCGCCGTCATCGGGCCGAACGGAGCCGGAAAAAGCACGCTGGTCCAGGTGATCAGCGAAGAGATCCACCCGCTGTACAATCCCCTGGGAAAACGGATCCTGTTTGGAAACGACCACTGGCAGGTCAGTGAACTGCGCAAGCGCCTTGGCATCGTCTCCCAGGCGTTGCAGTGGATGTGCAACTCCACCGACAGCGCGTTCGATATCGTCGTCTCCGGGTTCTTCAGCTCCATAGGGCTGGATTTTCACCATCATGTCACCGAAGAAGAGCAACAAAAAGCGCTGGAAGCGATGCGGAGAACCGGCAGTCTGGAACTGAAGGACAAGCAGATGAACCGTCTTTCCAGCGGAGAGGCGCGCCGGGTCCTGTTGGCCCGCGCCTGCGTCCATGATCCCTCCGTTCTGCTGCTGGACGAAGCGGCCGGCGCCCTGGATTTTCCCGCCCGCGCCCACTATCGGGAGATCATCCGCACCTTCGCCCAGGAGGGCCGGACGTTGATCCTCGTCACCCATGAACTGTCCGAGATCATCCCGGAGATCGACCGGGTGGTGTTGATGCGCCACGGCCGCATCGTCGCCGATGGTTCCAAAACGGAGATGCTCACCGCAGAACGGCTTTCCGATCTGTACGGCACCAAGGTGTACGTGGACCGGCACGACGGGCTGTACAACGCCTGGTGCTGAACCGTTTTTGGTTTTGCCTTTCCCCCATTTCAAGAGTATACTGAAAGAAAAGAATCCTTCGGGAGGGATGCCATGAAGCGATGTTCCATCATCATCCACAGCGTTACCGGAAATTGTTACATTCTCGGTTCCTACCTCAGGGACCTGATGCGTGAGCGCAACGTCGACGCCCGGTTGTACCGCGTCGAGGACCCGGATCTCCACATCTGGGCGGAAAAACAGGATACCACCAACGAATTCTACGAAGATATTCTCGCATTGCCGGTGGCGACCATCGAGCTCCTTCTGAAGAGCGACATGATCATCCTTGGCTCCCCGACCCGCTTCGGGAACGTGACGGCGGAGATGAAGGCATTCCTGGACGAAACCTTCCCGCTTTCGGAGAGCAGGGAGCTGAACGGCAAGTTCTTCGCCTGCTTCACCAGCTGCCCCCATTCGACCAACGAGGGCTCCCATGCGCTGGATGACATGATCCACTGGGCGCAGTGCCAAGGGTTGCTCCACATCCCGTTCGGCGTCCATGCGGAGATCGACGACCAGAACCAGCCGGCCGCCGGCATCGTACATCTGGCCGGCAAAGAGAACATGATCCGCCCCAGCGAACAGTTGGGCAACGTCATGTCCGTCTATGCCGACGACTTGGCCGCCTACATCCAGGAATAACGATCACTCCTTGGAGAAAAATCGCTTGATCCGTAACAGGAAGGAGACCAGTGGGCTCTTGCTGTATCGCTTCTTGTAATCGGCCGCCGCGGCGGCAATGGTCACGTCATTGCCTTTTTCATGTTTCATATTGTCCCAGTGCCGGACGATCCACATGTACATGTCCGCTTCGGTCATGCCAGGGAACGAGGAAAGCAGGTGGTCGCGGCGGATTTCTTCGACGATCGGCTTGTAGACGTTGGCGTACCAGCTCTTCGCCGCGTCGGCGAAGCTGATCTCCTCCTTGATCCCTTGGTTGATGTAGTACTTGTGGACCAGAATATGGTTGATCATCTCCGGATAGAAACCGGCGGTGTTTGATTTGATCTCATCCATCGGCAGGTACGCCTCGGGATGGTACTGCTCGATGAACCGCTGGCGCTCGTACTCGCAGACCCGCTGGTTCAGTTCCTTCATCGTCATGCCTGGTTCCAGCTTGATCTCGCTGTCCAGCTCGACCACCTCGGCGTCGATGAACTCCACCCCCTGGGTCTTCGCCACGGAAACGCGATGATTCCCGTCCCGGACGAAGTAATAATCCCCCAGCTTGTACACGGAGATCGGAGGGAGGATGACATTCTCCTTCTGCGCTTCGTCGATGCTGCGCCAACGGGCGCGAAGCATCTCCTTCTTGGGATAAAACGCCAGGGAAAAATCATGGTATCGGCCTTCCGAGCCGATGATGTTCTTCACCGGAATGGTCTGCATGCCGCGATACGTCTCCCCTTTGGGTTTGATCAACTTGGTGACGTCGTATAAGGAGAGCAAGTCGGTGTTCTTCCAGGAAAGGCCGGACATCAACGCCTGCATCCTTCCCCTGCGCTTGGCGCGCTCGAAATCATCGTTGGCTTGGTTGAAAGCTTCTGTAATCATTTCCTTTTTCCCAATTCCGGGTCATCCAACACGAAGTTTTGATAGATGTTGATGACCTTGGTTTGTCCGTATTGCACCATACGTTCGTGATTCAAATCAAGCAGATGGACGTGGCCGTGCAGGAGGTACTTCGGCTTGTACCTGCGCATGAACAGCAAAAACGCGGCGAATCCGGTATGGCAACGGTCAATGTCATCGTTGATGCCCAGCGGGGGCGCGTGGGTCACCAGGATATCCAGATAGCGTCCATGGACCAGTTTGTTCCACAGCAGGTGGGGAGCCATCTTCATGATGCGCGAGCGCATCTCCCGTTCGGTGAACTGGTTCTTCCCTTTGTTGTACCGGATGCTTCCCCCCAGTCCCGCAATGATCAGATTGTGGCGCTTGTCGTAGATGACCCGCCCATCAAGGTAGGTTCCGCCGTAGTCCGGCATCACCTGCACCCGTTGCGGACCGTTGTCGTAACTCAGTCCCGTCACCTGCCCTTCCTTGGTGAATTGGCCCATCGCCTCCAGGTTGTGGTTGCCGAAGACGAAATACAGGTCTTTGTTCAACGTGGAGATGATGAACTCATAGTACTTCAGCGGGAGATCCCCCGCGCTGATGACCAGATCGACGTCGCCGTACCGTTTGGCGATGTTCTTTGAGTAGATCAACGGATCCGTTTCGTCACTGATGCACAGGATCTTCATACGCTCACCCCATCAGGTATCCGCAATCGACGACGATCACCTGACCGGTCATCGCCGTGTTCTCCGCTTCGAACAGCACCGTCTGGGCCACTTCCTCCGGTTTGACCATCCTGCCCAGCAACGCCCGGGACTCGAACTGTTCCCTGACGGTGTTCCCTTCTGCATGCAAGTATGGCGCATCCAGCAGGCCAGGGGCAACGGCATTGACCCGGATGGGGGCGATTTCCGCCGCCAAACTTTGCGTATAGGCGACAACCGCGCCTTTGGAGGCGTCATAACTGACCGTTTTCCCGAACCCGGGATGCAACGCGTTGATGGACGCGATGTTGACGATGGCGCCAGACGGAGCAAAGACGGGAAGGAGGCGCTGCACCACCCGGTGCAACCCCCGGATGTTCACGTCAAACACCTTGTCCCATGCGGAAAGGGGAATCTCTTTCTCCGTGTAACTCTCAAAGACCCCGCTGTTGTTGACCAGGACATCCACCGAACCAACCGCGGAGAGCGCTTCCAGACCATCCTCTGAAGTGACATCAACACACAATGGCGTCACCCCGGAAACACTCCGCAGCGTCGCAGCACGGGCTCCTTCATGGGCGTAGCACCCGTACACATGATATCCATGGGAGAGAAACAGCCGGGTGGTTGCCAGACCCAGGGTGCTGTCCGCTCCGGTGATGACGACGTTCCGCATCACAGATATTCCTCGATTCCGGGACAGTCGGGATAGGAGATCAGGAGATCCCGGGTCCCCTGACGATACCGGGTGGCGTCATACGGCGGGACCATTGTCGTGGCGCACAGGGCGTATCCATCAGACTCCTCAAGCTTCGTTCCCTGCCAGCAGCCACCGGGCACGATGGTCACCGGCTTTCGTCCATCCGAGGCGAGCCCCAACAGCGTGTACGTGTGCCGGCCGTCGGGGAACAGCACCAGTTGCCGAAGCGGAGAGCCTTCCAGGAAGTACCATACTTCATCGGTAGGGAGCCAATGGAGATGGGAGAAACTGTCCTTGTCCACCAGGTAGTAGATGGTGCCTCCCAGGATTTCCGCGCCGCTACGGAGCGTGTAGATCTTCCGGTAGTATCCGCCTTCCCCTTCCAGCGGAACCAAGCCCAAGGAGTGGATCAACGCTTCCGCTTTCACCGCGGCCACCCCTTGACGATGCTCCTCACCAGCGCGGTGAAGGTGTGCTTGACCTTCTCCCCCGTTTCCAGCACTTCTTCCGTTGTCAATGGCTGGTCGAGGATTCCCGCCGCCATGTTGGTAAGGCAGGAGATACCCATTATCCGCATCCGCATATGGCTTGCCGCGATGGCTTCCGGGACGGTGGACATGCCCACCGCGTCGGCACCGCACATCCGGGCGAAGCGGACTTCCGCCGGAGTCTCATACTGCGGTCCGGTGAACAGCTGGTAAATACCTTCCTTGAGATCAACACCCAACTGATCCGCACACTGTTTTGCATAGGCCCGGAGGGCTTTGTCGTACGTATTGCCCATATCGAAGAACCGCTGTCCCAGCTCATCACAGTTGGGGCCGCGCATCGGGCTTTCCGGGATCAGCTTGATGTGGTCAGTGATCAGCATCAGATTGCCCGGTTTCCATGCCGTGTTGACGCATCCCGCCGCATTGGTCAAGAGCAGGTTCCGTATGCCAAGCATGTACATTGTCTGGATGGGATAGACGATCTGGTCCATCCCGTACCCTTCGTAGTAGTGGAACCGTCCCTGCATGCAGAGGACCCGTTTGCCTTCCAGCTTCCCGATGATCAGGCGGCTCTTGTGTCCTGGTGCCGTGGAAACGGGGAAATTGGGGATATCCTTGTACGGGATGATCACCGCATCAGCGATCTCATCGCCAAGACCACCCAAACCGCTGCCCAGCACGATGCCGATCTCCACCGGCTCATTCCCGATCCGTGAGACGATGAACTTCTTCGTTTCCTCCAGCTTCTCCATCAACCGTTCCATACCATCCTCCGTCTCATCCCATCATACCAGAAACTGAGGAAGAGGAGCAGTGAAAGACAAAACAAACATCGTGTAGTCTTAAAAAACCAAGAACAAAGCAAAGAAAATCACCCGCAATCCATCATTTTTTCCATGAAAATTCTTCTAATTCTTTTTGGATACTACTTTTTCAAGCAAGGTATTCAATCTTAACAAAAATCAGAAGCTCATCTTATCTCTACTACCACCGTCACCAAACTGTTATATTCATCCTCCACTCCCTTTTGGAGAAACGCAAGAAAACATGCAGATCAATAACCAATAAGACTGCGTCATGCCGGAATACTCATACCAATTAATTGGAAAAAACCAACCAATTGGAGACAAAGGAAATTGATAAGACAATCAGGAGATTTTGTTTGAGCAGGAACCTCACTATCAAGAATATCCCCATCCACATGCAACGTTTCGACGATGGTTGAATCTTTCTTATTCACGAACCCGACCTTTCTTTTCAACCACATCTCTCTTTGCCGACAAGACCTTGGGTTGCAATACGGACAGTTCCTCTCACCACCGGAGAATCTCATTTCCTTTTCTCCAGAAAAACAACGCGGGGCAGAATCCCACCTCGCGTCAACAAAACGAACTTTTTCAGAACGTCAGGCCAACCCCCAACGTAAGCTGGATGTCATTCTCCGCCTCGTTCCCATCTTCCGTGCGTGTCAGATAATCAACCTCACCATACACATTGGCGTCCATCCATTTGACGAACTTGGGAACGATGTACTTCCCATACAATGAGAATGTCGTATACCGTGTTGCCGTTCCATACGGCGTGGAGTCCATGATATCCGGTCCATCCGTGTTATTACCAGAACTATTATGACTGGTAAAGAACCCCATTTCCCCATGAATCATATGGGTGATGGAGAATTTCGACTCAAACACTCCTGGGATCCGATAATCCACATCCCATTTCAGTACTTGGGCATCCCCGCCATACGGGAAGCCGATATAATCAAACCGAGTCACATGGCAGTAGCCATTGGTGGAATTGACCACTCCGCTGGTTGTCATGGTTATGAAATCCACATAGTTCCTTCGATAAAGCTCTGGAGTCGTGCGGGCATATTCAACAGCCGTGGAAACAACTCCATTCCCAACCCCAATGGTATATTCCAAACCGGCCAGATACCCATTGGCATCTGCCTGTTCGTCACCTTCATTGAGAGATTGTGCTTGGTCCAATACATACTGGCCGTACAGGTTCAAGCCTTTGAACGGCATGAAGTCCACTTCCGCACTAGCAAGGGCATTCAAAATACTCTTGTTATCCAAGTTATGGAAAATGTATGAAGGATTCATGTAATACGGATTCAATCCATTCTGTGCCTGATACATAACGTTTTCCGAAACGGCATAGGTCAGCCATTTCCCAATGCGGTGCTCCAACCGGTGTGTCATGAACACACGCGTATACTTTGCAGGCTCTTCATCCCACGCATCATCATCTTCCTGATACGGATAGGTATTGAAGAACAGATAGGTCGCTTCAAATTTAAAGCGGCTTGAGAAAGCTGCAACACGGGCGTACGTGTTGTTCATCACATGGTCGTCGATCACCATGTTCCCGATATGTGAGTTTCCCCAATTAATCCTATCCCGAGAGAAAGAAGCCACCCAGTTGGTGCCCCCGAAGGCCAACACAGCCCGATTGGGGAAGGTTTGGGAAAGGTCGGTCAATGCGGGGACGTTGGTCCCAAACGAACGGGCAAACAGTTGATAATAAGTGTCATAATAAATGCTTCCTGTATAAGAGGAGGGTATCAACGCTCCAACCCCAGCATAACCGGGTAACGTACTGAGTTCTACAATCGTGTCGTTGTATGACTCCCGTGATGTTCCGAAACTGAAATCAAAGAAGTTGTAGAAATATTGGCCGATGCCGAAGGCAAACCGCCCGTTTGCAAGCGGGGCACGTCGCTCGTAATCGTACACCCAATCGGTGTCCATGACGTAATCGGTCGTGTTGGTATGCGTATATATCTCACCGTTGACATCGAGGTTGACACCTAACCCAAATCCATCATCAAACTGCCAGCGAAGGCCAGAAGCTACCTCAGTTTGCAAGTGGTCATAGAGGTTCTGCGCCGAGCGGGAAAGGTTGTTCCCATTGATCCGTCCGAGGATCATTTGCGCTTCACCCTTTGTCCACGGTCGTGAGTTTGAAGGGGTGCCCATATTGGTCAACGCATACAAATCATCCATTTCCT
>Ga0172377_10007132_pt1 | contig 11501 bp, 11 predicted proteins | sample Pumphouse3metaG_FD_119749 | JGI IMG/M metagenome (GOLD analysis project Ga0172377, IMG submission 119749) | Leachate microbial communities from a municipal landfill in Southern Ontario, Canada - Pumphouse #3 metaG | ecosystem: Engineered > Solid waste > Landfill > Unclassified | place: Canada... | reverse complement strand
TTAAATTTTATTAAGAATGGTGAACCTATCATTATAAACATAAAAAAAGTTAGCAAAGAGGAAAATCAAAAGCTTCAAGACTTTTTATCTGGAATGATTTTCGCATTAGATGCACATATTTCTCTATTATTAGATGATATGTATTTAATCACACCAAAAAATGTTAAAATAGATTAATAAATTCTTGTGTGTTGCAGATGTTTATAAGAGGCATAAATATAAGGTGACCTTACAAAAGTTAATTTTTTTAAAAAAAGAAACAATGTTAAAGTTGCATTTATGACTTGATTTGCATAAATAAGGTAATTTTAAGCTTTGTAAAAAGTAAAAAATACTAAAAATAACAACGTTAATTTTTTTTACTGTATTTGCATAAACAAGGCAATGCTGAGCTTTGCAAAAAAGGAAGTATAATAACAAAATATTAGAAGTAACATTTATAAATTTGCATTATTTCATTAAGGCATTTTTTTATAATATTTAAATGCAAAATCATTGTATTTTTTTCGATAATTATAAAAATAGTTAATTTTTAATAATAAGTTGTTGACCTATAAAAATATCTGTAATATCATTATCCTGTTTAATTTTTTCTATTGTCACATTATATCTATTTGCTATAATTTTTAAATTTTCCAAAGGTTGAACGACATGAATTGCAAGTGCTTCAAATGGTATTATTATTCTGTCACCTTCTTCCATCGTGTCATTGATATGAGGGTTAAATTTTTTCAAGATGTCTACTGTTAAATTATATCTTTTTGCTAATGCTTCGAAAGATTCACCGTCAATAATTTTGATTACAAATAAATTGTCCATTTTAACCTCAACCTATATAATAATTATATTAAGTTAATATTTGTTTATGAATAAAATTTAATATTTTAAAAAACTGAAATAAAAAATCAAATTGTGTAATATGTATATATAATGACACAAATTAGAGCAAAAGAAATCATAAAGGCAGTTTTTATTATTACTTTATTTTCAGTTATTACTAGAGCCTTAGGATTTTTATTTAGAATATACTTATCTTGGGAACTAGGGGCTGAAATGCTGGGGCTTTATCAAGTAGCATTTTCTCTTTTAGGTGTTTTGATGGTTTTAGTATCAAGTGGACTACCCTTGGCATTGTCAAAACAAACGGCAAAATATAATATTTTAAAAAGAAAAGATAAAATCAATTCTTCAACTTCAGCAACTTTAATCATAGCATCATTTTTAGCTATAATTATTAGTTTACTTGTATTTGTTTTTAAAGATTTAATTTCAAAAGTTTTTACTGATACTAGATGTATGGAGATATTAATAGCTTTACTTCCTGCTGTATTTTTTACAGCGATTTACGCTTCATTTCGAGGTTCATTATGGGGGCAAAAGCAATATTTTCTTGTGGGTTTCACAGAATTTTTAGAGCAATTTTTAAGAATACTAATTTTCTTTTTATTTGCATTTGTTTTAACTACAAAGTTAAATAATGCCATTAATGCAGCGATATCATTATCAATTGCATGTTTATTAAGTGCATTTTTTACAATGATTATATATTTTATAAAAGGAAATAAATTAGGGAAACCGAATCAAGAATATCGCAAAATTTTAAATAGTGCCACACCTGTTACTGGTGTGAGAGTTGCATCAAGTTTATTACAACCTATAATTGCGATTATTATACCTTTGCAATTGATAAGTTCGGGACTAACTAAAGAATTAGCAATGAGTGAATTTGGAATTGCTGTTGGAATGACTTTGCCTTTATTGTTTTTGCCAAGCACTTTGATTGGTTCTCTTGCTATGGTTTTATTACCTGAATTATCATCATTAATTGAAGAAAAAAACAAAGACTTAGCTGAAAAGCAAATAAATTCTGCTTTAAAATTTTCGATTTTTATTTCAATGTTGGTTGTTCCTTTGTATATGGGTATGTGGGAAGATATTGGTTTATTTATTTTTAATAATGAAAAATCTGGTTATTATTTGATGCTTTCTGCTTGGGTCATGATACCTATGGCTTTGTCAAATATTTCCTCGACAATACTTAATGCACTTGGACTAGAATCTAAATCATTCAAAAATTATATTATAGGAGCTGTATTTTTAATTGTTTCAATTATTTTCTTAACCAAATATATTGGCATTTGTGCATTAATAATCGGACTTGGGGGCTGTTTAACTATTGCAAGTATTTTAAATTTAAGATTGATGCACAAGAAATTGGGATTTTCAACAAATGTGTTGTCAATAGTAACAAAAATGGGTTTTGCAAGTATGCCTGTTTTGCTCTTAACAAGATTTTCATACAATATTCTAAGTGGTTATATGCCGACTTTTTTTGCACTTGCTTTTGGAAGCATTATAGGAACCTTATGTTTCGTAATATTATGTTGGACATTTAAATTAATAGATATAAGCAATTTTTTAAATTTATACAAAAAAACAAAAAACAAGTCGTCGGTTTATCCTATAAACAATATTTAAACTTATTCATAAATGTAAAAAAATAACTATTAAAAAAAAGTAGTAATAGTCTACCTTTTTTAAATAATTAAATTTATAAGATTGATTTACGACATTATTAATTTATTTTATTTTGTTCAAAAAAATTTAATTCTTAAACTATATTTATTAAAACATATAAATTAAAATTTTTAAATACTAAATTTACAAATAAATTATAATTTTAATTTTAATTATTAAAAAAATCTTTTTAATAATAGTGTTAGAAAAAGCAATGCTTATAAATTAAAAATCTTTTAAAACTGAATTTACAAATTCAATTCTTCTATTAAAACTGCCATTTTAATTGTAGCACCAACCATTGGATTATTACCCATTCCTATAAATCCCATCATATTGACATGTGCAGGCACAGATGAACTGCCAGCAAATTGTGCATCACAGTGCATTCTGCCCATTGTATCAGTAAGTCCATAACTAATAGGTCCCGCTGCCATATTATCAGGATGCAAGGTGCGCCCAGTTCCGCCACCGCTTGCTATTGAAAAGTATTCTTTGTTATTATGACAACACCAATTTTTGTAAGTTCCTGCAACGGGGTGTTGAAATCTAACAGGATTAGTTGAGTTTCCGGTAATTGATACATCGACTTCATATTTTTTGCAAACCTCAACGCCTTCCATAACGCTATCAACACCAAAAACCAAAACATTAGCTCGTTCATCTTTAGAAAATTCGCGTTTTGATATTTCTTTTATTGTATTAAAATTATAATCAAATTCAGTTTCTATATAAGTGAAACCTTTAACGCGTGAAATAATATAGGCTGCTTCTTTGCCAAGCCCTAAAATTAAAATTTTTAAAGGTGTTTTTCGTGATTTATTTATGCTTAATGCGAGTCCAACTGCACCTTCTGCCGCTGCAAAAGATTCATGACCAGTTATAAAACAGAAGCATTTTGTATTTTCATTTAATAATTTTGCACCTAAATTTCCATGCCCAAGTCCACACTCTCTGCGTTCGGCAACACTGCCTTTAATGCAAAAAGCCTGTAATGCCTCGCCAAGAAATGAGCAAACATTAATTGCAGTTTTGCATTTTTGCTTAATTGCAATAGCACAACCAGCAATGTATGCCCAAATAGCATTATCAAAAGCAATCGGTTGAATTTTTTTTATTTCCTTTTCAACGTCAATGCCATTTTCAATGCATAAATTTTGAGCTTCTTTTAAATCATTAATATTATACTTAACTAACAATTCCATTATTTTTGCAGATCTTACTTCTAATCCATCAAAATCAACTTGCATAAACTACTCCTTTCTTGGATTGATAAATTTTACGCCATCATCAAATCTTCCATATTTTTTAGTATTATTTTTAAATGCAACATTTGCATCAGTGCCTTTTTGAACTTCAAGAGCCACTTGTTCAAGATCAACGTATTCATATCCAACTACTTCATTATTTTCATCTAAGCTAAGTCGATTTGTGTATCCCTCGCATGTATTAAGATAGCGAACACCTTTTTTTTCGCTTGACCAAGTTGTTCCAACTTGACTTTTAACTGACTTTCCTAATTCCTCAAAGCATACATCATCTTTTAACCCGCCATAAGAAAATGCAGTTTGACTTCTGCCATATATGAGTTGGTTAAATACATCTTTCATTGCACTGTTAATAGCGTCACATACCAAGTCGGTGTTTAATGCTTCTAAAATTGTTTTACCGCACAAAATCTCACCTGCCATAACAGCACTATGAGTCGCCCCGCTACAACCGATCATTTCAATTAAAGCCTCGATAATTATGCCATTTTTCACATTGATTGTTATTTTGCATGCCCCTTGTCTTGGAGCACAACCGCCAACGCCATGAGAAAGTCCATTTATCTGATTAATTTCTTTTAACTTAATATATTCACCATTTTGTGGTATTGGACAAGCACCGTGAAAGGGTGCTGAATTTACTTTACATTCATTTTCAAGTTCATTCATAATTAAAACCTCAAAATTATTATAACACAAACAATTTTATTTTTAAAACATTTGGCAAAAAAATAAAAAAATGGTATAATAATTTCATGAATGTGGAACAATTTGCATCGTTTGACAAAGATATTAACAATATCAGCATTTTTGAAGAAAAAAAATCTAAATTTGTAACACTTGGATTTTATGTGGACAATCAAGAGCATATTAACAAAATTTTAATTAATTTACGAAAAACGTATAGCGAGGCATCGCACTTGACGTATGCCTATAAGTTGCTTAACGAGCAAATTACATCAAAGTCATGTGATGATGGTGAACCAAGTGGTTGTGCAGGCAAACCTTTATTAAATGTCATTAATCAAAGAAAGCTCTACAATGTTTTAATTGTAGTTGCTAGGATATTTGGTGGAGTCAAACTAGGTGCTGGAAATCTTACACGGGCTTATTCAAATTCAGCAATTTCTTTAATAGAAAGCAATTTGGTATGGTATAAAATAGGCTGGTATATAACTTTTAGAACATCATTTGAATTAGTCGGAAAACTTGAAAATAGTTTGCGAAACGATGGTATTATTTATAAATTAGAAAGCGATGTATTTACTGTTTTAACAGAAAATGAATTTGATTTTATTTCTAAATTTAAATCATATATTATCGAAGTTATTAATAAAAAGTATGAATATGTTAAGCAAAGAAAATGTTAGTCATAGACCATAAAATTAAAAATATTCGACATTGAATGTTTATGTTATTAAAAAATTTATGACGATGCATATATTGGTTAACGCATTAAAATATTAATTATGAAAATTTATTAAGGAATAATGCTTACAAATGAAGTTTTAAATTAAAAAATTATAAGGTTTTAATATGAAGGAAAGAAAATGTTAGTCATAGATTATAAAATTAAAAACAATAAAGTAATAGAAACAAAATTTTACGATGGAACAGTTTTAAATTTATCAACAGACATCTTTGTTAAATACGGCATATATAAAGACAAAGAGATAAGTGATAAGCAATTTTTTGATTTGAAATTAGAAAATGACAAGCAAATTGCTTTTTTATCTGTTATTAAATGGCTAAACTATGGGTATCGTTGTGAAAAAGAAGTAAAGCAATACTTACAACAAAAAAAGATAGATGAAAATATACAAAATTATGTTTTAGAAAAAGTAAAAGAGCTTGGCTTTATAAATGATGAAAATTTAGCAAAGATATATATTGAGTCTAATAAAAATAAATTTGGTAAAAATAAAATTGAACAAAAGCTATACGAAAAAGGTATAAATAAAACTATAATTAATGACTGTTTAAAAGAGTATGAGAGCCAAGATGAATTATGCTATAATCTTGCATTAAAAAAGATTAAAAGCAAGGAAATAACGCGAGAAAATTTGATTAAAGTTAGCAATTTTTTAATAAGAAATGGATTTAATTATGAGCAAGTTAAATATGCCATAAAAAAAATTAAAAATTGTGAAATCGAATAAAGTTTTTAAAAAAAACAAATGGTGAAAACAATTTATTTAAAAAAAATTATATTGTATATAAAAACAAGGAGACATAATGAATATTGGAATAGATTGTCAAGAAATTGCATTATTTAAAGGGAAAATAAAAGAAAATCAATATAATTTATTATTTACTAAAAATGAACTTAATAATATAAATAAAATAAATGATGAAAATCGAAAATTTCAACGAATTGTAGGATATTATTGTGTTAAAGAAGCGTTGTTTAAGTCGATGAAGTTAAAAAATTTAGAGCTATCATTTTTTAGTTGTGTTGAAGTGGATTATGATGATAATGGTGCACCTAAGATAAACATCTTAAGTTATAATTTTTTTCCACAATTTAAAGAGAGAATTAAAAAGATTGATACAAGTATTTCTCATACGGGCAATATTTGTATGAGCGTATGTTTAATTGAATTAATTTAAAATTTATCAATTTAAAAATTAATATATCGATAATAAATAATCGAATGTCTATATAATTATGTTAATTAATTATTAATAAACAACTAGAAACAATTGATTAATGAGTTAATACATCCATTTAAAAAAAAATTAATTACATACCGTTAATTATGTCAAAATTTGGCTAATAAAAAATGTGTAGTTAAATGCTTGTAAAAAGCAAATAATTATAGTATAATTTTATAAGGATTAAAATGATTGAAGTTGATAATTTAAAGCTAGCGTATGTTAAAGAATATTATTCGCTATATGATATATCGTTTAAAATTGATGAGGGCGAAAAAGTCGCTTTTGTGGGTCAAAATGATAGTGGCAAAACAAGTCTATTAAGAGTACTGGCTAAATTAGAAAAAAAAACTAGTGGAGAAATTTCTTTTAATGAATTTCCTATTTCTGATATTGATTTCAAGTATTTTAATTTAGGATATATCCCCTCAGTTCCAATATTTATTGACAATAAAACCGCCTCTTGGCATTTTAAGTACTTATTATCATTAAGAGGATTTAATAAAAATGAGTCAGAGTTAAAAGCAAAAGAAGTATTGAATAAATTTAACCTGCAAGACAAAAAAATAAAAAAAATGACTTTATTTGAAAAGCGTATGCTTCAATTTGCCTTGTTAAGTTTAAGAACTATCAAAGTTTTACTTATAGATGAAATACTTGATTTTTTGACAATTGATGAAAGAAAAAAAATAATGGATTACATTAAAGAACTATTTAAAAATGAAAATTTAACGGCTATAATTGCAACAAAAGATGTAATGGTTGCAAAAGAACTTGGTTTAAAAATTTATAATTTAAAATTAGGAAGCCTTGTTACGGGAGATGTGATTTATGAGCGACAATGAAATTAATTTAAGAGAGAATGTTAGACAACAATCAAATTTTATTTATAATGTTCTTGAGCACTTAGATTATAAATCAATGGAGATATTTGAAACTATGTTACTTGCTGACAATATTCAAGTTATTTTAGCTGATGAAGAAATGGTTAAAACTGCTAAATGTTTTTTTGATAATAACCTTAACATCACTATTGCAGCGAAAAAGTTATATATGCACAGAAACACACTAGTTTATCGTTTAGAAAAAATGAAAAAAATTTTGGGTTTAGATATTAAAGAATTTGACGATGCAATCACTTTAAAAATATTAATAACTTTATATGATATTAAAAGAAATAAAGACTATAATAAAAATATTAATTGCGTTTTATAAGGAGAAAAAAATGAAAATAATAGTAGATGGATTCGGTGGGGACAATGCTCCACTTGAAATTGTAAAAGGAATAGCACTTGCATTAGATAAATATAAAGATTTGTCAATAGTTGTTACTGGTGACGAAAATGCAATAAAAGCATTAATTCAAGAATACAAGATTGACAAAAATAGAATAGAGGTAATTCATACAACTGAGATTATAAGCAATAATGAATCACCAACTGAAGCCATTCGCTCAAAAAAAGACTCATCGTTGGTAGTTGCATTAGAAATCTTAAAAAAAGAAGATGAGGTTATTGGACTTGTTTCTGCTGGCAGTACGGGGGCAGTATTAACTGGTGCTTTTATGAAGTTAGGCAGAATGAAGGGTGTGTCACGCCCAGCGCTTGCTCCAACTTTGCCAACAAAGAATGGAAAGCAAGTGGTGTTAATTGATTGTGGGGCGAATATGGATGCAAAACCTATTAATTTGTGTCATTTTGCTTTAATGGGCAGTGCGTATGTTCAACATATGTATGGTATAAGCAATCCTAGAGTCGCTCTTTTAAATGTGGGAGTTGAAAATGAAAAAGGCAATGAATTGTGTCATCAAACATTCCCTTTGCTCAAAAATCTAGACATCAATTTCGTGGGCAATATGGAGGCAAGAGATTTTTTATCTGGGGATTATGATGTCGTTGTCAGTGATGGTTTTAGTGGTAACGTATTATTAAAATCAACTGAAGGGGCAATACTTTTAGTATTATCATTATTAAAAACGAGTATTAAGGCAAGAAAGATGAGTAAATTTGGCGCTTTATTTATGAGAAAAACTTTTAAAGATATAAAGAAAAATCTTAATTATGAAAACAAGGGTGGTTCTCCATTCTTGGGGGCTAAAAAAATTGTAATTAAGTCGCATGGCTCAAGCATGGCCACTAGTATATTTGCTTCTATTGAACAAGTTATTGATATAAATAATAAAGGTGTATACAATTCAATTGATCAAGCGGTGGCAAATGCTGGCAAAATTTGTGATGATATCGAAGGGAATTAAATGGACAATAGTGAAATTAAGGAAATTGAAGAAAAAATTTCTTATGAATTTGATAATAAATCATTAATAAAAAGGGCTTTAACGCATTCTTCATTTGCGAATGCTAATAATACAAAAAGCAATGAAAGGTTAGAGTTTTTTGGAGATAGTATTCTAGATTTTATTGTTTCAGAATTTTTAATGGAAACAATAGAAAATGACGAAGGTGATTTGTCAAAATTAAGAGCAAGATTAGTATCTGCTGAGAGCCTTGAAAAAATAATAGAAGAACTTGATATCGTTCAATACATGAGAGTTGGCAACGGGTTTAAAACATTTTCACCTAAATTCAAAGCAAATATTTACGAAAGTGTCTTAGGTGCAATTTATCTTGACGGTGGACTTGATGAGGCAGAAGATTTTGTTTATAATACTTTAAATTTATGTGAGGAGCGTTTGCAAGAAATTTGGGATAGCAGTATTGACTATAAAACAAAATTACAAGAATTTTTGCAACAAAACGGTAACGTTAATATTGAATATAAAACAATAAGTGAAACAGGACCTGCACATAATCCTGTTTTTACAATTGCATTATTTATAAATGGCAAACAAATAATTAGTGCAGATGCAAATAGTAAAAAAGGTGCAGAACAAGATTGTGCAAGAATTGCACTTAATAATTCATTAGTTTAAGTGAGTTTGATATGAATTTTAAAAGAATAGAAATGAATGGATTTAAATCATTTGCTGATAGAATTGAAATTAAATTCGATTCAGGTATAACTGCAATTGTTGGACCAAATGGTTGCGGTAAAAGCAATGTCGCAGATGCAATGAGATGGGTTTTAGGTGAGCAATCTAGTAAACAATTACGTGGTAGCAGTATGCAAGATGTGATTTTTAAAGGAACGCAAAATCGAAAATCTTTATCTTATTGTGAAGTTTCTTTAGTCTTTGATAATTCGGACCATTTATTAAATTTAGAATATGATGAAATTATTATAACACGTAAATTATACAGAAGTGGTGAAAGTGAATATGCTATTAATAGAAATCCATGCCGTTTAAAAGACATTGTTAATCTTTTACACGATTCAGGTATAGGACGAGAGGGATATTCGATAATAGGGCAAGGTAAAGTTGCAGAAATTATTAATTCAAAGCCTGAAAATCGCCGTGCAATTTTTGAAGAAGCGGCAGGAATTTCAAAATTTAAATCAAGAAAAATCGAAACAGAGAGAAAACTTGAAAGAGTGCATGAAGATTTAGTTCGAATAAATGATATAGCAAGGGAAGTTGAGCGACAATTAGAACCTTTAAAAAAGCAATCAGAGAATGCAAAAAAATATTTAGAGTTAAAAGAAGGTTTAAAGGGTCTAGAAATTAATGCCTATTTGTATAATTATGAAAATGCAAATATGAAAAAAGATGAAATAAATAAAAAGATTAATGCAATTACTGAGGAATTAGATTTAAAAGAAAAGCAACTATTATCTTGTAATAATAAAGTTGACACAAATATGGCCAAAATTCAAGAACTTGATAAAGAAATGGACAAATTGCACGAGATAATTGTGGATTTGTCTGTGAAAATTGAAAAGGTTTCTGGGCAAGCTAAATTAGTTCAAGCCAAAATGGACTTTTTAACATTGCAAGGCAATAAAGCACAAGATGATCTTAACCATTTAAAAATTGGAAAGGCACAAGATGAAGAATTACTTTCAAATAAACAATTAAAATTGCAATCTAATAAAGATAAATTAAATATTTATAATAGCCAAATGGATAAGTTAGAACACAATTACTTGTCTGTGGTTGATGAATTGACAGAAAATGAAGACGAAGTTGACAAAAACCAACGTTTAATGCTTGAATCAATGGACAAATTGTCAGACATAAAGTCTAATTTGTCGCGTTTAAAAGCCGAAAAAGACGGACTTTTTAAATTAAGTCAAGAAAAGCAAAATCGACTTGACGTTTTGAATGAAAAATTAAAAGCAGATCAAGAAGCTAAAGTTTTTAGTGATGAAGAATCGAAAAAACTAAATGACGAAAAGAAAAACATCAGTTTAAAACTTGATATAGTAAATAGACAAATCGATGACAACCATGAAGATATAAATAATTTATCAAATGAAATTTCAAATATGCAATCACAAATCGCAAGTTTAACTAGTAGATATAAATTACTAAATGAAATGCAAGATGATTTTGATGGATTTGTTTATTCAGTCAAAAATTTATTAAAAGAAGCAACAAAAAATAATTACTTAAGTGAAAAAATCGTCGGAGTTGTTGCCAATTTAATTAAAGTTCCCGAAGTTTATCAAACAGCTATTGAAGTGGCACTTGGTAATGCCGTTCAAAACATTGTTACAAAAAATGAAAAAGATGCTATTGATTTAATTGATTATTTAAAACAAAAAAGATATGGCAGAGCCACATTTTTGCCACTAACAAGTGTAAAACCCAGAAAAATTGAGGATCAATTTCTTAAATTGATAGGGTCAAATGGTGTGTTTGGTGTCGCAAGCTCATTGATTGAATTTGATATAAAATTATTACCTATATTTCAAAGTTTACTTGGTGCCACCATTATAGTTGATAATGTTTTAAATGCGGAAAAAATTGCAAAATTGACAAAATATTCATTTAAAATTGTTACGCTTGATGGCGATGTTATAGCGACACAAGGCTCTTACACTGGCGGAAGTAAAAAAGCCGAAATTAATAATGTGTTAGGCAGAGAGAAGGCTATAGCAAATTTAAAAGATGAAATTCAAAATCAAAGCAATGAATTAAAATCCATGCAGAATAAATTGACA
>Ga0172377_10007131_pt1 | contig 11501 bp, 12 predicted proteins | sample Pumphouse3metaG_FD_119749 | JGI IMG/M metagenome (GOLD analysis project Ga0172377, IMG submission 119749) | Leachate microbial communities from a municipal landfill in Southern Ontario, Canada - Pumphouse #3 metaG | ecosystem: Engineered > Solid waste > Landfill > Unclassified | place: Canada... | reverse complement strand
GCGTTAATTTCTTTTAAGGTATTTATGAATTGAGGATCTTTCATGCTGACGGGCTGAAGGACGGGAATGCCCATTTCAAGAGCAGCCTCTTTCACAGGCGTGAAACTCACCTTTCTGCCGCGCCCTCTCTCTTTATCGGGCTGCGTGACGACCGCTTTTATATCGAAACCTCTTTCACGGAGAGCCTTCAGCGAGCAGACGGCGAACGGGGGAGTTCCCATAAATATAAGTGATCTGTCCGTTTCTATTTTATTTCCTCTGTACCGTTCTTGGATATCTTAAGTATCTTTCCTTCAGCCTCTGTAAGCTGGTTCCTGCAGAAAGTGATGAGCTTTTTACCTTCTTCGTAAAGTTCGAATGTTTTGTCCAGCGGGACTTCTCCCGATTCGAGTTTTTCCATTATCTCGGTCAGCTTTTTTACGGCATCCTCGTATTTCATTTCTTTCATTATATTATTTCTCCTTTACGATACTTATCGAGAGCTCCTCAAGCTGCTCCGGCGAAACTTCCGAAGGCGCGTCCATCATCAGGCAGTTCTGGTTTTTTGTTTTGGGAAAGGCTATAACATCACGAATTGTCTCTTCATGGCACATTAACATTATCATTCTGTCTAAGCCGTGAGCGATACCGCCGTGAGGAGGAGCACCGTATTTAAAGGCGTTTAACATAAATCCGAATTTATTTTCATATTCCTCTTTACTCATTCCCAAAATTGAAAATACTTTTTCCTGAAGAGCACTGTCATGGATCCTGATACTTCCCGATGAAAGCTCAACGCCATTTAAAACCAGATCATATAACTGACCCAGAATATTTTCCAGATTTTCACCTTTTTTCATATCTTCTAAAAATTCCGGTTTAGGCATCGTGAACATGTGATGCATTGCCTGCCAGCGGTTTTCTTCTTCAGAAAATTCGAACATGGGGAAATCAACGATAAAACAAAATCTGTAATCATCTTCTCTATATAACTTCAATTCTTTCGCGATCCTGTTCCGTAAATTGCCGAGAACTTTATTTGACAGGCTTAGTTTGTCTGCCGCGAAAAAGACAATACCGTCACCTTTCAACTCAGATTTCGCAAGAATTTCATCTATTTCCGGCTCTGATAAAAACTTGGAGATGCCGCCCTCCAGCTTACCGCCGGTCACCTTAACAAATGCCAAACCTTTTGCTCCCAGATGCTTAGCATAGTCTTCATATTCTCCAATTTGTTTTCTGCTCAGATTTTCAAGACCGCCTACAGCGAGAAATTTAACAGCCTGAGCATCGGCAAAAACTTTAAAACCGGAATTCCTGGTAACATCAGTAATGTTTTTAAGCTTAAGACCGAATCTGATATCCGGTTTGTCAACGCCATAATCTTCCATTGCCTCTAAGTAAGGTATTCTGATAAAAGGAGTTTGTATTTCAACATTAATTCCCTGACTGAAACTCTTTTTCATCAGCTCTTCCGTTAATTCAAAGATCTCGTCTTGTGAAGGAAAGCTGGTTTCAATATCGATCTGAGTAAATTCAGGCTGGCGGTCACCTCTTGCGTCTTCATCACGGTAACATCTTGCGATCTGGAAGTATTTATCCTGACCGGCGACCATTAGTAATTGTTTATAAATCTGAGGGCTCTGCGGTAAGGCAAAAAAAGTACCCGGGAAGATACGGCAAGGCACCAGATAATCCCTTGCGCCTTCGGGTGTGCTCTTGCTGAAGGTCGGTGTCTCGATCTCAATAAAGCCCTTTTCCGACAGATAATTTCTGACAGCCATAGTTACTTTATGCCTGACGAGAAGGTTCTGCGTCATTTTTGCGCTTCTTAAGTCGATATAGCGGTACTGAAGCCTCAGATCTTCTTTTGAGTCGCTTTTGCCGTCAAGAAAATTGAACGGCGGCGTTTTCGAGGCGTTCTCGATAAATATGTTATCCGCAGCGATCTCTATCTCGCCCGTGGACAGATTTTTATTCGGTTCGGGTTTCACTCTTACTGTACCTGAGATGGTGACAACATATTCGTTCCTGCACCTGTTCGCCGTCTCCATGATATTCTCTCCGAGAGAATTCGGATCGAAAATTATCTGTGTTATACCGTATCTGTCCCTCAGATCGAAAAAGACGAGACCTCCTAGGTTCCTGTACTTGTGTATCCATCCCGACAATGTTACATTTTTGCCCTCATCGGACTTTCTCAGTTCGCCGCAATTTTTAGTTCTATACATTATTAATATCCCGCAATAATTAATTTCAGTGTGTGAATTTAAGAATGTTTGTTCATTTAATCAATACCGAGTTGAACAATTTTTCGTTAAAAATATTAAGAATTTATATCTTGACAATTAATTAAAAACGAATTAACTTAAGAGCCTCTTATTGAGCGTGAGTTCGACAGAATGAAAAGAGATAGAAAGTTAAAATAAAAAACAGAAAACCGGAGGAAAAAAATGACTGAATATTTTGTAAAAGGCGGAGCTTTTATGTGGCCAATCCTGATACTTTTCATTATAGGTATCATAATCAGCCTTTACAAACTTTTTACACTGCTCGGAACCGGAAGAAATGCCGGACAACTGATGTCTGATGTGAAAAAAGCGCTCGCTACTCAGGGCGTTGACGGCGCGATGAAACATGTAAAAGGAACAAAACCTGTCGAAGAACTTGTCGCAGCAGGACTCAAGAACCTGAAATACGGTATCGACAATGTTGAAAAAGCTCTCGTTAACGAGGGAAGTATGCAGGTTACATATCTGTGGAGCGGAATGATATGGCTGTCAACTGTAGTAGCTCTTGCGCCGATGCTCGGATTTTTGGGAACGGTATGGGGTATGGTCGGTGCGATGGACGCTATCGCAGCTGCAAACGACATTTCTCCTTCGATCGTTGCCGGCGGTATATCCGAGGCTCTTCTGACTACGGCATTCGGTCTGATCGTAGCTATCATCATCCAGACTTTCCAGAACGTTTTCCAGTCAATAATCGACAAAAGACAGATGGATATGGAAGAAACAAGTGTTGCTCTTGTTGAAACATTCGTAGAAATGCAAACAAAATAATAAAGCGAGACAGAAATGCTGAAAAAAACCGAAAGAAAGGTTGGGGAATTTAACGCATCGTCTATGGCCGATATCACTTTTCTTCTGCTTGTGTTTTTTCTAGTCACGACAACTGTATCGACGGACAAAGGTATCAAGTTCGTTCTGCCTCAGAAAGCCGATGACGCGACACCCACGAAAGTCAAGGGCGTAGTTAATGTCTTCCTTAACGATGACAACCAGGTACTTCTGGGAAAGAAAGGAAAGGAAGAGGAAGTCAGTATGCAGCAGATAAAAAATCAGCTGACCATTCTCGACAGAGAGATTTCGGCTCAGGGAGACTCGATAATCGTTTCGATCAAAGTCACTCCGGGATCTCTGTACAAGAACTATGTCGAGATACTTGACCAGATTAAAAACGCAAAGATAGACAGGATATCACTAGCTCAATAATACAAAAATTTAAGGAAGATCATGATAGGAACGAAAAAGAAACCACCGCAGGGAACGATATCAACGGCATCTATGCCCGACATTATCTTCATGCTTCTAATCTTCTTCATGACAAGTACGGTATTTGTTGAATTCAGAGGACTGCCTGTAAAGATCCCGTCAACCGACAACGCGCAGAAGATCGAGGGTAAAAGGAACCTTGCTTACTGTTTTGTTGATATTAATGAAAGGGTCAGCGTTGACGATAAACTGTTGACGCCTAAAGAGGTAACTTCCATTATGTATCTGAAAAGAACGAGTAATCCCAGGATCATCGTATCGCTGAAGATAGACGAGAACTGCAAGAACGACATCGTGGACCAGGTTCAGAGAGCCTTGCAGGAAGCAGATGCCCGCAGGATAGTTTATGCAACAAAAACGAAGTAAGAAAGCCTGTAATTGAAGAACGGAGTAATAATATGGCATATAATGTAGGGGAAATGGCCGAAAAGGAATCAAAAATATCCGAGATAGCGGCTATTCTGGTTTTCCTCGGACTTACTCTCATGTTCGCGGCGTTTCATAAATTTCAGACTGAAGTTAAGTTTGAAACAGGCGTCACCGATGAGATAGAGATCGAAAAAGTGGAAGTGACCGAGCAGGTGAAAAAGACAGTAAAACCTGCAGTTGTCAGGATCCCGATCGCCGTTGAGGATGAGGAAGAACTTGAAGAGGATGTGGAGCTTGAGATAGAGACAGCCGATTTTGACATAAGATCAGAACCGCCGCCGCCGCCGCCGCCTCCGACAGTAGCAGAAGATGAGATTTTCGACTTCTACGCTATTCAGGAAAAACCGGAACTTGTTCCCGGGGACAACAAGAAGATAACGGATTATATAACAAAGAACTACCCGCCGCTGGCTAAAAAGACCGGCACATCGGGTAAAGTTATTCTGAAATTCATCTGCTCGAAAGAGGGTATCCCGACGAATATAGAGATAACTCTTGAAAAACCGGCGGACATGGGTTTCGGCGAAGTAGCGATAAAAGCTATCGAACAGGTAAGGTTCAAGCCCGGTATGCAGAGGGACAAACCGGTACCTGTGAGGATGGCTCAGAGAATAACATTCAACACAACACGATAAATTATAAAAAAAAGGTCTGAGTCTCAGACCTTTTTTTATTTAAGAGGTTTATTATCTATGAATATTCTTATGATCGGATCAGGCGGCAGAGAGCACGCCATGATAAAAAAATTAAAAGAGAGCGGCAGGGCGGAAAAGATATTCTGTGTACCGGGAAATGCGGGAACGGCGGAGGATGCGGTAAATACGGAGATCGGCATCAAGGACCATGACGGGCTTATCGCGTTTGCACAAGAAAAAGATATAGGTCTTACTGTTGTGGGTCCGGAGAATCCGCTGACCGACGGCATAGTGAACTCATTCAGAGCTCATGGGCTCGCGATCTTCGGTCCGACTAAAGAGGCGGCTGAACTTGAGGCGAGCAAGGCATTCTCAAAGGAACTGATGAGAAAATACCATATTCCGACAGCTGACTACACGATATTTAAGAATGCCGGAGATGCGGAAAAACATCTGAGAATATCGAAGCACCCGATCGTCGTCAAGGCGAGCGGGCTCGCCGCGGGAAAGGGCGCGGTGGTCTGCATGACGCTTGAGGAAAGTCTCGCAGCCGTGAACAGTATCATGTCGGACAGATGTTTCGGATCCGCAGGCGACGAGGTGGTGATCGAGGAATTCTTAACAGGCGAAGAGGCTTCGGTTTTCGCCGTGTCGGACGGGAAATTCTACAAGATCCTAGCCCCGGCGCAGGACCACAAGGCCGTCTTTGACGGCGACAAAGGTCCGAACACCGGCGGCATGGGCTCGTACGCGCCCGCGCCCGTCATCACGCCCGAATTGATGAAAGAGATAGAAGACACAATAATCGCGCCGACCTTTGAAGCAATGCGCATAGAGGGGAGGCCTTATACGGGCGTGCTGTTCGCCGGCCTGATGATCACGCCGGACGGCCCGAAGGTGATCGAGTATAACTGCCGTTTCGGCGACCCGGAAACACAAGTGGTGCTTCCGCTCTTTGACGGCGATCTGACCGATCTGCTGTACAAAGCCTCGACAGGAGGATTCGATTCAAACGGACTGCTTCCGGTAAAAAACGAATTCAGCCTCTGCCTTGTTCTGGCGTCAGGGGGTTATCCCGGGAAGTATGCAACGGGATACGAGATAAAAGGACTCAAAGAAGCTTCAGCTTATGCGGATATAGTCCACGCGGGCACAAAGTCCGCTGAGGGAAAGATCGTAACTTCGGGCGGCAGAGTTTTGAACCTCGTGAGTAGCGCATCAAGCCTGACTGAAGCAAAAGATAAGGCTTACAGAGCTGCTTCTGCGATTGAATTCAGGGACAGTTACTGCAGATCCGATATAGGCGACAAGGGCATACGCGCATTAAAAAATTAATTATTAAATAATTGCATTTAGCGTCTGTTCTTAATATATTTTAACTGCCTTAAATTTAACCTTTAAGCCGGAGGAATGATGAGATATTTTAAATTATTAGTGTTCTTTCTGACAGCAGCCCTATTATTTTCACAGGAAGGTCTGTCGGACGAGGAGAAAGCCCTGTTCAAGACGAATGTGATAGTGCCTGCACCGTCAGAAATTATAATGGCCCTGGACATGCTTTCTGATGTCAAATGGAAAGAAGTGGTCACTTATGATAAGAGTACTAATTATTCCGATAACTACAAGATCGCTCTCAACCTGGGGGTCAGGGTAGCCCAGGGTTTTATAGCTATTCAGGCTCAGGATAGAAAAAATACAGGCGAAATGTTCAGGATATGCAGGGACCTCGCGGAGAATTTCGGAGCTAAAAGCGATATGTTCGTTAACGAGCAGCAGATAATAAAACTGCTTGACGAAAACAATTGGACTGAATTAAGATCGATATTGGACGACATACATCTCAAGGTCAAGGACGAAATGTACAAATACGACCCGGATTTTGTTGAACTTGCAAGCGTCGGCGGCTGGATGGAGGGACTTCACATCGTTTCCAAAGCTCTGAAGTCGAACTACTCTCCCGATGCTTCCGTAATACTCTATCAGCCTGAACTGATCCAGTATTTTTCCGAGGCTGTAAAAAATATCAAGACCGGAAATTCCAATAATCCCGAAGTTAAAGAGATAGCTGTGATGATGCCCGAGATCGGCCGTCTCACCGAAGTCGGATCAGGAAATCCCATTCCTTCCGAAAATGTTGCAAGGCTGTATGAGATATCATCCAGGATAAACAGCCTGATAGTGTCCCAGGGTAAAACAGACGGAGGACCCGCTGATGCCGGAGAGGATCCCCAAAAATGGTTTTTCATTTATGGCGCCATAGCCATTATCTTTGTAATATTGTTTTTCACCAGAAGAAAGAAAGGAGGATCCAATGAATAGATCTGAGATCAGAAAACCTTTCCTTCTGTTCCTGACGCTCGCCATACTTGTTTCCTCAGCTTTTGTGTTCGCTCAGGACGACGAAGAGGAATGGGATGAGAATATAACCAATACGGAATATCTTTTTGTTGAATCAAAAAAAGAGATACTGGCAGACGGTTATTACACGAACGGCGATATGAAGACAGGATATTTCGACGAAACTCCCAATGTCTATGCCACTTTCACGCTTTATAAAGGCAACTCGTACGCTTTCGTCATCGGAGGCGCGAACAATCTCAATAATATAAGAGCGTCGTTCTACGGCAACAATTTCGTGGAGAATTTTTTCAACGATGAGATCGATGTAAGCACATATAAGGTGTTTTACATCACGCCCATTCACAACGGAACTTATTATCTTAAGGTCCAGTCCTACGGGGAAACAGAAGGCGACGGGGAGTGGATGTACTATTACGGCTTTAAACAGAATCAGTAGCGTCTCTTAAGGACAGGCTGGGCCTGTCCTTTTTAGTATAAGGGAAGAAATGGGAATATTCAAAAGTATCAATAAAGAGAGCTTGAGCTGGGCATTATATGACTGGGCGAATTCGGCTTATGCCACGACGGTGCTCGCCGTATTTTTTCCGCTGTTCTTCAATGAATTCTGGAGCGCGGGCGAAGACACGACCGTCACGACGGCCAGACTGGGCATTGCCACATCAGCGACGGGTATCATCCTGATGATACTGTCGCCTGTGACCGGCGCGCTGTCGGATCTGGCGGGCTCAAAGAAAAGGTATCTGTTCTATACCACCTTAGCGGGTTCTCTTTCAACATCCTGTCTTTTCTTTGTGCCCGGAGGATCATGGGTGCCGGCTATACTGCTGTTCTCGTTCTCGTCGCTGTGCTTCAGCGGGGGAATAATATTTTACGACTCGCTTTTAAACAGCGTCGCCGGCATAAAGAGACTTAATTTTATTTCATCGCTCGGATACTCGCTCGGATATCTGGGCGGCGGCATTCTTCTCGCGCTCAACATACTCGCAGCCACAAAACCTGAAATGTTCGGAATATCCTCATCGGATCAGGCAATAAAACTGTCATTCGTAAGCGTGGGTGTATGGTGGCTGCTCTTCTCGATCCCGCTGTTCAGGTTCGTGCAGGAGAAAAAGCATGAGGTCAAGGAAGCGCACTCGCACGATCTTGCCGCCGGTTTTAAAAAAATAAACGACACACTCTCGCACATAAGGAAAATAAAAGGAGTATTTCTGTTCCTTCTGGCTTACTGGCTCTATATCGACGGAGTGGACACTATAATCAGAATGGCCATGGATTTCGGCATTTCGATAGGCTTTGATAAGAACAGCCTGATAACCGCGCTTCTAATCACTCAGTTCGTGGGATTTCCGTCGGCGCTCCTCACTGGAATGCTTTTCAAAGGCGAAAATGGGGCGAGGAAGGGCATTTATTTTACGATCGCCGTATATCTTTGCGTATCGGTGCTCGGCGCGTTCATGAAGAACGAGACCCATTTCTATGCTCTCGCGGTGACCGTCGGGCTGGTTCAGGGCGGGATACAGGCTCTGTCAAGATCATATTTCGCTTCCATAATCCCCGAAAACAGGGAGGGCGAGTTCTTCGGACTGTACAACATGATAGGGAAATTCGCAGTGATCTTAGGGCCGCTCTTCATAGCTGTAACGGGACTTCTTCTCAGGAGTTCGGGATTTTCTTCTGACGCTGCTTCAAGAGGCGGAATAATGTCGGTATCGTTCTTCTTTATAGCAGGCGGAATACTGTTCTATATGTCCGGCAGGACGAACAGGGAAAAATCTTGACAAAATAATTACGGTTCTTTAGCTTTATGCAGTTTTTTAATAACGAGAATGAGGATGAAATGAAGAAAAAATTTTTAACGACCCCGATCTATTATGTTAACGGTAAACCCCACCTGGGCCACGCATACACTACAATTTTGTGCGACGCTTTTAAAAGATATTATAAGCTTTACGGGTACGATGCTGTCATGATCACGGGAGTTGACGAGCACGGACAGAAGGTTTATGAGGCGGCAGTAGAAAAAAATATGACCCCGCAGGCTTATTGCGACAGCCTTATCCCCGCTTTTGAAGACCTTTTTAAGAAATGCGATGTTGAGCACGATATTTTTTTCAGGACCACTTCGGGATCCCACGAAAAGAAAGTTCAGGCCATACTCCAGAATCTTTACGATAAAGGCGACATTTATAAGGACGACTACGAAGGCAATTACTGCACGCCGTGCGAAACATTCTTTACCGAAAAGGATCTTGTTGAAGGGAACTGCCCGGAGTGCGGAAGGCCGACAACTCTGATCAAAGAGCAGAATTATTTCTTCGACATGGCCAAATATGCCGGTCAGTATGAAAAGTTCCTTCTTGAGCACGATGATTTTATATATCCGAAATTCAGAAAGAACGAAGTTCTCGGCATTCTCAAGCAGGGACTGAGGCCGCTGTGCATATCGAGGAAAAAGGAAAAGATGCCTTGGGGAATAGAAATTCCTTTCGATAAGGATTTTGTCACTTATGTCTGGTTCGATGCGCTTACGAACTACATTAACGGTATCGGCTACATGGAGGATGAAAAAAAGTTCAATGAATACTGGCCTACTACCACGCATTTGATGGCAAAAGATATTCTTCTTCACCACACGATATACTGGCCGACAATGCTTCTTGCGATGGGGTTATCTCTACCTAAAAACATCCTCATTCACGGCTGGTGGATGGGAGAAGGCGGGAAAAAGATGAGCAAGTCCTTAGGCAATGTGATAGACCCGAACGAGATAATCGACAAATACGGTTCTTCGTCGTTCAGGTTCTTCGTTCTGCGGGATATGTCTCTCGGTCACGACGGTGTGTTTTCGATTGATTCTTTCCTTAAGAGACACAATGTGGAGCTTGCGAACGATTTCGGGAACCTTCTTAACCGCGCCAGCCACATGATAGTGAGGAATTTTGACGGAAAGATCCCCGCGCCTTCAAAGAAGACGGAGTTCTGCGACCCGTTCATAAACGAGTTTAAAACTCTGCTCTCGGGCATTGAACAGCTCATTTACGATTTCGATCTGAACCGCGCGCTTGACGATATTATGAAGATGATAAGGAACACCAACAAGTATATGGAGGACTGCGCGCCGTGGCAGCTCTTGAAAACCGATAAGGAACTTTGCGGTTCCGTTCTGTACAATTCCCTCGAAGCGGTACGGCTCACGAGCCTGCTGCTTTCGCCGGTCATCCCGAAGAAGTTCGAGGAGCTCAAGGACATCTTCAAGGGCGAGATCGAGCCTGAGCTGGAGTTCGGCAAACTTACTGTCGGCAGAGAGATAAACAAGGCTGTTTCGCTGTTCCCCAAGATAGAGGTCGAGGCAAAAGAACAAAAGAAACCTGAAAGCAAGGCTCCAACGGCTGAAACAGGCATTGATATAGCCGACTTCGCGAAGGTCGAGATCAAGACGGGAAAAATTCTTTCCTGCGAAAATGTGGAAGGCAGCGACAAGCTCTTAAAGCTTCAGATAGACCTCGGCAGCGGTGATGTAAGGCAGATCATTTCGGGCATAGCTAAATTCTATAAACCGGAAGATACCGTCGGAAAACATGTGCTTGTCGCGTCAAACCTTAAACCTGCTACTCTGATGGGAATAGAAAGTCAGGGTATGCTTCTTTCGGTAAAGGCAGGTAAAGATCTAAAAATAGTCGAAATTGATAAAGAACTTCCTTTAGGCAAGAAACTGAACTGATGACTACTTCAAAGTCAGACAATAAAAAGACGGGGGACAGAGGCGAATCCATCGCCTCCCAGTTCCTCGAAGACAACGGCTATAAGATAGTTGACAGAAATTTCAGATATTCCACTTTCGGCGAGATAGATATAATTGCTAAAAAGGACGAAGTTCTAATCTTCGTCGAGGTCAAAACATACAAGACAGAAGAATTCGGGGAGCCTCTCCTTCTCGTCAATCACAAAAAACAGCAGAAGATCCGCAAACTCGCTCAGATCTACATGCTCCAGAAGCACATCAGCGACATCGACTGCCGCTTTGATGTCATCGGCATAAAAATAGCCAAAGCTGACATCGCTGACAGTTCTGTTACGCACATCGAGAACGCGTTTTAGTTATTCTTTAATTTTGACCTTGATTATTCTCTTAAAATTCATAACTTTCTTGCTATGGAAAATAAAAATTACAGGATACTCATACCCGCGTACAATTCCGCGCGCTACATAGACGACCTTTTCGACAGGCTCGAGAAGATGAATATTCTCGATAAAGCGGTCGTGGTCAATGATGGTTCGACGGATGACACGCTGAAGATATGCGAAGAAAGGGGAGTGACGGTACTCTCGAACAAAAAGAACCGAGGCAAAGGCTATTCGCTCAGAAAAGGCTTTAAGTACATGGCTGAAAATGATGTCGAGTTTTTCATCACGCTCGACTCCGACCTCCAGCACGATGTGAAATACATTCCCGAGTTCATAGTCAGGTACGGAGAGACCGGCGCGGACATAATCGTGGGCAACAGGCTGGGAGATACGACGACGATGCCTGTGGAGCGCGTGT
>Ga0172377_10007130_pt1 | contig 11502 bp, 20 predicted proteins | sample Pumphouse3metaG_FD_119749 | JGI IMG/M metagenome (GOLD analysis project Ga0172377, IMG submission 119749) | Leachate microbial communities from a municipal landfill in Southern Ontario, Canada - Pumphouse #3 metaG | ecosystem: Engineered > Solid waste > Landfill > Unclassified | place: Canada... | reverse complement strand
GGTCCTGGGCGTGCTGGGGGCGCTGCAGATACCGATCCGCTGGGTGACGCCGGGGCGATGGAAAAAGGCGGCGGGGATCGTGGGCAAGGACAAGGACGCTGCACGCAGCCTGGCGATCCAACTGCACCCGGAGGTGGCGGACATGCTGACGCGGAAGAAGGACTGCGGGCGGGCGGACAGTATCCTTATCGCCCGCTTTGGAGGCGAGCGATGAAAGTGAAAGATAAGGCTATCGGAAAGCTCGTCGATGTGGCCGAGAAGGAGTGCGTCTCCGGCGAGAGAAAGTGCTATTGGCCTCGTCCTGACCCTGGAGTGTTTACGCCAGGACGCGGGTACAAGGCGCGCGGGAGCAAACCATCGAACGAATACATCTGTGGCACTCGCGCTGTTCGCGGGTGCCCTGACGAATATTGCTGACGATGCGAGCGATGAACAATGCCGGCCGTGAATGGGTTCCGAGAGCCACATCCGCCTTGGACCGGAGGCTCGTGAACATGGCCAAACAAAGCCCCGCCAATGATGGGCTTGCAGGTTCGAGTCCTGCCGGCTGGCGCCATATCAGGAGAACAACAACCAATGAACGAGCACCAAAAAGCAGCCAGATGGGTGGATCTGCACGAAGAACGGCAGCAGCTGCTCGGCGAGATCGCCGAAGCGCAGGCCGATCTGGCGCGGGTGGAAGAGGCCATGGAGGAGCTGTTCTGGGAGATGGGGACGGTAGGCAAGGACCGGATTTTTAAACTTTTGGAGGCGAAATGATGTTGAACTTTTTTAGACAGTTGGCCGGTTATCCGCCGGCAGAACGGAAAGAGCGGGTTGAGCGGCGGTACAGAATCCCGGACGAGTATGTGATGGAGTTGCTGGAGTTGGCCGAGGCCGCAAAAGATGAGGGCCTTGTACAGCGCCACAAGTTATGGGCGCGGCTCGGCGAAATCTACCCAGCCACAAAAGAGGGCGAATGGGTGCTGAGAACCGGCGATGCCACAAAGCTTTACCTGGTCTAGGTGCGGCCATGAAAACCTGTTGGATCGAGGTAACCAACGAAAAGCGCTTGCAATATGTTCGCTAAAGTTGTCGAATAGGATCGTCAACGGTTGGGCTGGCACCCCGAACAAGGACCGTTGGCAAAACAGAAATCAGGAGGAACGAATCATGACGGCGCAGAAACGGACACGCCAAACAGAAGCTGGGAACCTCCTCCCACCTGGGCTTCTGGTCCGTTTCTGTGCCGTTTTTTTTGTCTGAGGAGGACAATCAAATGAACATCGAGATGATAGCTGACAAGATCATGGAGTTGAAGCGGATCGAGGCAATCGCCAAAGAAGAGCGCGCCATGCTGGAGGAGCAGTTGGCCAAGGAGATCAGCGACCGCGTAGAAGGTACGGCATCACTGACCGCTGGCGCCTACAAAGTGACCGTGACCAGCAAACTCACGCGCACGCTGGATTATCCGGCCTACCAGGCCATAGAGGCAGACATTCCGGAAGGCGTGCGCTGTGTCAAGCTCGAGCCGAAACTCGACCTGAAAAAGCTGCGCGCCATGGATGCGGTCCGACCCGGCTTCTCGGCCGCGTTCATCACCACCAAGCCGGCGCGGCCGTCGGTCAAAGTTGAACTCGTGGAGGCGTGAGCATGGAGATAAGGAAGGTCAAAGACACCGTAACAGGTCACGGCAACTTCATCTTGTACGGCCCGAGCGGCAGCGGCAAGACCTACAGCGCCGTGACTCTCCCCGGCAAAACGCTGATTGCCAGTGCGGAAAAAGGGTTGCGGACGCTGCTTGAACTCGCACCAGACATGGATGTTGCCGAGATCAACAGCATGGCCGATATGCGCGAGTTGCACACTTACCTCAAGAGCAACCATGGCGTCTATGACACCGTGTTTGTTGACTCATTGTCCGAGGTGGGCGAGATGGCGCTGTCCGAGGGCAAGACCGCGACCAAGGACGGCCGGCAGGCGTACATGATGATGGCCGACACTGTTGCCGGCATGATCAAAGCCTACAACGAATTGCCCTGCACCGTGGTCTTTGTTGCGCAGGAGGAACGGGTCGCCAGCGAACTGGTCGGGCAGGTCGATTATCTCTACGCCCCAGCGATCCCGGGCAAGGCGTTCGCTACGCGGATGCCCTACAAGTTGGACTTCGTGTTCTGCCTTCGCACCCGCATGAACGACGAAGGCAAAATGGAGCGCGCCTTCCAGACCGGGCCGAATGGCGACTATCTCAGCAAGAGCCGGTCGCAACGGCTGGAAACATTCGAGGCGGCCGACTGGTCGCACATTTTCAAAAAACTCAACATGGAGATGCGCAATGGCTGATCTATCCCCCCTTGGCTTTATTCCCGAACAGGTCGAAGACCTTGGCGACGGCTTTAAGGTCGTCCCGCCCGGTATCTATGACGTGGTGATCGTCGAAAGCGACGTGAAACCGACCCGCAGCGGCGGCAAAATGCTGGAACTCAAGTACCAGGTTGTGGCCGGCCCGAACACCGGCGACTTTCTCACCGACCGCCTGAACATCGACAACGCCAGCGAAACCGCAAAACGCATTGGGCTGTCGCAGTTGAAGAACATCTGCGATGCCATCGGTTTTGCCGGGATGCTCAAGGACAGCAACCAGCTGCACGGCAAGGTGTTCAGCGTGAAGGTGGTGGTCGAGAAGTTCGAGTCCAACAAGGAGGCCGGCAAAATGCTGGAGTCGAACAAGATCGAAAAGCGCATGAAGAAAGGCGCAATGGCTGCCGCTGCCGCACCTGCGCCTGCAGCCGAACAGCCGCGCGCGGCTGCGGCCTGGTAGTGGCTGATCTATCCTTCCTGGCCGAAACAGGAACGGTTGCGAAAATCGACCGTGCCTACGAGGCCGCCAACAAACCGCGCACGCACCTGGGTCTCTCGGCAGCGGGAGACCCTTGTGCGCGCAAGGTCTGGTACATGCACCACGGACACGTTGGCGAGCAACCATTTGGTCGCGTGCTGCGCTTATTCTCGCTGGGCAACGCCATCGAGGACGAGATCATCGCCGGGTTGCGCCTGGCAGGCTTCACTGTCACCGACCAGCAGAAGGAGGTCCGCTTCACGCAAGACGGGGTTGAACTGCTGGGCCACATCGACGGCATCGTTTCGGGGCTGGAGGAGTCGAGCAAACCCCATCTATTTGAAGCAAAGTCGGCCAGCAACAAGCGATTCAAGGAACTGCAGAAGCACGGCGACTATAGAAAATTTTCTGAGGCGTACTTCTGGCAGGTAAATTTCTATATGCTGGGCCTCGGACTGAAACGAGCCGCCGCGTTCGTCTACAACAAAGACACGTCCGAATTGATGATGGTTCGCGTGAGGCTTGACCGCGATGCGACCATTGAGAAGCTGCAACAGATATTCGAGACCATTGCCGGCGAGTTGCCTGAACGGTCGTGCCCGCGTGAGGATTTTTACAAGGCTAAATTATGCAGTTACCGGTCGCTGTGCTTTGGCGGCGCGCCGGTTGCTGATGCTTGGGGGTGGTGATGGAGTTAGTTTTAAGGGGCTACCAGCTCCGCACCCTCGACACCATATGGGATGCGCTACAATTCAAGCATAACGTCCTGCTGGTTGCACCCTGCGCTGCCGGAAAGACGATCCTCTTCTCTAAGATCATTCAGCGCCTGCTGCGCGAGAATGCCGCGTTTCGCGCGCTGATCCTCACCGACCGGGAAATACTGGTCACGCAATCACGCGACAAATTGGCCGCCGTGGCGCCGGAGCTGGCCGCAGACATCGGCATTGTCTGCGCAAGCGTGACCGCCACCAAAGAGTTGGATCGCCGCGTCACCATCGCCAGCCGGCAAACGCTGATCAACAGTCTAGACGCCTTCCCGCCCGTCCAACTGGTCATTGTCGATGAGTGCCACTTGATGGCGCTGCCGACCGAGGACGACCACGAGCCGGACCAGTTCTCCGCCATCATAAACAAGCTGCGTGAGTACAACCCGAACATGCGCTTGCTTGGTTGTACCGCCAGCCCGTACCGGTTGAACACAGGTTACATTTTCGGCAGCGAGAACCGCCCAGGATCGCGCCCCTACTTCGACCAGATCGACGCACAGGTCACCACGGCGGAGCTTCTGGTGGGGGGCTACATCGCGCCGCTGATCGGACGCGCCGAGGCGAACGATGATTTCGCCAGCGACCTGGCCAATGTCGGCACCGTGGCGGGTGAGTTCAATATCGGCCAACTTTCCAGCATGATGTGCAAGGTGACGCACGTTCAGAGTTGCGTTGACGCCTGGAAAAAGTACGCCAGCGACCGCAAGAAGACGCTCGTCTTCTGCTGCACCATTGAACATTCCGAGGCCGTAGCCGCCGCGTTCAATGATGCCGGCATACCCGCCGCAGCCATCCACTCGAAACTATCCCCGCTGGATGAACAGATACGCCTCGCCGCCCTTGAACACGGGACCATGCAGGTTTTTACGTCGGTTGCAAAACTCACAACTGGCCTCGATGTTGTCGATCTCGACGCCGGCATCCTCGCCAGGCCAACAAAATCAACGAGCCTGTACCAGCAATGCGTGGGCAGGTTTCAGCGGCTAGCACCGGGCAAAGAGGATGCGCTGATTATCGACCTCGTGGGAGCGACAACAGACTTCGGCACTGACCTGGACAACCTGCGCGTTGCCGTTCCCCGTTGGGCCGAGGGTGCGGGCGAACCAATAACAAAGATTTGTCCAGGGGAGAACGTCGACGGCACCGTGTGCGGCAAGAGTGTTCATGCGGCACTGCGCTACTGCCCACACTGCGGTTTTGCCTTCCCCTTTGAGGAGGCGGTAGAAGCCGAGTTGGGCGAGTTGAAGAAGGTCAAATTCAACGAGAAACCCAAGCCCGAACCCTACGATGTGGCGCATGTGGACTACGACATTCACGAGTCGAAGAAAAGCGGCAAATTCCTGATCAAAGTAACCTACCGCTGCGGGCTGAATCTGTTCTTCAACGAGTGGGTATGCTTGCCCGATTTCTATAAAGGCTACGCCGTGGCCAAGGCTGAAGCCTGGTGGGCCGAACGCACCGACGAGAACTTTCCGGCCAGTGTGGAGGAGTTTATGTTCCTGTCGGACTGCCTGGCCAAGCCGCTGCAGATCACCGTACAACGCGAGGGCAAGTATAACCGCGTGGTCGGCGCCGTGTGGACGCTGGAGCCAATAATTGACGACCTGCCGCCGCTGGAACCGGGTTGGCGGGTTGATCCTGATGATTGCGAGGTGCCGTTTTGAACCTCTGCACCAACTGCACGAAAATGAACGACGGCATCTGCGCCGCTTACGGCAGAAGGCCGCCATCGCCAGAATTTGCCGAGAAGTGCCGCCACTACGACCTGGACCCGCTCGCCGTTGTCGCGCCGGAAAAGGTGTGCGCCGACTGCCACCGCTACGACCGCGACGAGATGGGCGAGTGGTGTCTGTATCGGGAAGAGGCGGACTGCGTGACGTTTCGGCCGGTGGCTTTGGTTGAGCAGTGCCCGCTACAAAATTGAGGAGGATGTTATGGAAGAAAAGAGAGGCTGTCTGTCGTGCCGCAACCTGAACGACGGTGCGGTTTGCGATTTCTATGGAAAGCGCATCCCCTTCGTCAATTTCGGCTCCAGTTGCGTGTGGTTCGAGGAGGGTGACGAGAAGGTTGCTCCCCTTCAACCGCGAGAGTGCAAATATTGCGGCGCCTTTGCATACCCGGCAGTTGGTGATGGCAAGGGGCCACACGCGGCGAGCCTGAATTGCGCCGGGTGCGGGCGGCATATTGGCTGGATGAAGAGGGCGGACTTTGAGTTTTACGAGAAGCTTACCGAGGCGCTGCAATGACCACCCGCCCCGCCGACCTCTGGACCTATGCCTGTGACGACGTGCGACTGGTCCGCAAGGGCCGGCCCGATGTGTGGGTGCAACTCTCGCAGGTCAACGGCAAGATGTATTCGAGCTACCCTTGCTTCTCCTTCCCGCCAGAGTCAAAGGGCGAGGAAGAACCGGTGCGCTACGGCGACTTCGCACTCGACATTGACACGCTCGAACTCGCCTGCCCGGCCGCGGTCAGGATCATCGAGTATTTTGAAAGCATCTACGGCGTCGAGCCGGAGCAGTGGCGGTGCTATCTCAGCGGCAAGAAAGGCGTGCATCTCGAGTTGCCCGCGTCGATCCTTGGCACCGAAGCCGGACACGTTTATTTGCCACTCGTGTATAAACGCCTTTCCAAGGAGATAGAAGGCGAGCTTAACGTAAAACTTGACACCAGCCTGTACTGCATGGGCACGGGTCGGCCGTACCGCAGACCGAACGTCATGCGCGACATCGGCACCTGCAAGCGACAGGTGGAATACTCGGCCCTGTACGAGATCGAGACCGACGAGGAATACCGGGCCGCGTGCAGCGAGCCGGGGCCAACATGGGGCCCAGCCGACACCAGTCTGAATGCCTCGTTGTCAACAAAGATTGCGGCCTTCCTGGCCGAGGCCGAGAAGCACCAAGAGGCATTGCAGAACACTCGCCCGCTTTCCGACGACGAACGCGACCGGCTGGCGCTGGCCATCCCGCCCTGCATCTCCGCGCTGGCCAACCTGACCAGCAACCACGGCACCAGCGCCACGTTCAATGATGTGGCCATCCAGCTTACCGCCTACGCCATCACGGCCGGGAAGACCGAGCAGGAGTTCCTCGACGGATGCCAGGTCTTCATTGCCAACTACCCATCAACTTCCCTGAACACGCAACAAAAGCGCCTGGACAATTGCCGCGCGCGCTACCGCACCATGGCGGCGAACGGCTATCAGCATTCATGCGGCGGAATCAAGGCGCTCCGCCTGGGAGGGTTCGATTGCCGGAAGTGCGAAGCCATGCCGAACGGCCCGGCGTTGAGCGTTGAGGTCATGACCCGCGAGGACATCAACGCGGTAGACCTCTCGCTCCACCTGCCCGAAGCGGTCCGCAACCCCGGCGGCATTATTTCCATGGCCATGGAGGCGCTGCCCAAGGTCGGCGCACCCGATATTCCACAGTTCACGCTCGCCACGATCCTTACCGTCATCGCAAATGCCATAGCCGGCAAGCTGGTTTATCAACGCACCTGGCCGAACGTCTACAACATCAAGGTCGGCAGTACCAGCTTGGGTAAGAGCGATACCGACACGGCCATGGAGGCGTCACTGATGGGGCATATTCCACCCGGTTTCTACGGCTCAACCGGATTTGCGAGTGGGCCGGCGATCATGCGCGGGTTAGAGGCGAACCCGAGACACATGATCGTGCTGGACGAATGCACGAACATCTTCAAGCGTTACCAGCACGCTGACCCAATATCAGACGGCATCCGGGATGCACTGCTTGAAATCTACTCCAGGTCTGGCAAGGGCATCAATAAATCATACGCAGACAACCGGCGCAACATTGTGGTTGACCTCCCATGCCTGAGCCTGACCGGGAACGCCACGCCAGTCATTTTTGACGCCATTCGCGAAGAGGATTTTTTGACAGGGACCATGCAGCGCTTTGACTGGTGGTTCTATGATGGCAAGGCGCTGCCAAGGAGCGAAATCGACCTTGAAAACAAGGACATGCTCGCTTTTGCTCAAGCAATAGCTAAGATTTGCAACTCAATCCAGCCAATCGACGGAAATCTTGTCACTACTACAGGAGTGCCTGTCTCCATTGGTGCGGATGCCGACTGCGCAAAAATACTCCGCGACTGGTCAGCCGAGATCATTGAGGCTACCAACGCGGCGACCAGCGACGGGGAGCGCGGCATTATCTCCCGCAAGTATCACCTGGCAATCAAGTATGCACTGGTCCATATAGCCGGGACAAGGCCAGTTGAAGCCATTTATCAGCCCATGCGGGCGGAAGACATCGAATACGGCAAGGCCGTGGCGTGGATGCTGGCCGACTGGAAACTGAATACATTACTGGCCCGCGTCTGCCAGGGCGACTTCCATCGGGATTGCGAGACGTTCAAGGCCGCCATTGCTGCCGCCACCAGGACAGGGAATAGACCGACATTCAAACTCCTGGCGAACCGGCGTCCAGCGCTCAAGAACTGGAAACGGAAGGACAGCGAGGAGGTTATCGCCATTCTCGTCAAGCGCGGAGAGATCGTGCTTGACGAGAGCAAGAAACCGACCGCCTACCTGCTCGCTAAACAGGGTAAATTGGACCTGTAAAAAGGCTGTAAAAACACTGTAAAACGCTCTGTAGGGTTTTGTAATTTGTAAAAAGCCAAAAAGAAGGGGCCGTATTTCTGTAAAGAGTCTGTAAAAAAATAAATAGAAGAAAAGATAGTATTTATAAGTAGTTATATATATCTTTTACATTTTTACAGTTTTACAACCCACTCTCATCACCCCATTTTTTCACCTCTTCATGGCTGGTCTAACCCACGTGCGCGCGAGGATGTACCTGGTTCCCCACAACCGCCCCGCACAAGTTTTCAACTGTCCGGCAAACGGCAAACGTGGTAAAAAGATGGTGGTAAACAAAACGGAGGAACAACCCATGAAAATCGAAACCGACGACGACCGGCTGGTACTGATCGCAGCATTCCGCTACGCACTTGGGCGCATGACCTACATGCCGTCCGTCGTGGCCGGTGTCCTGGCGCAATGCTGGGCTGACCTGACCGAGCACGACCAGCGGCTGATCAAGCGCGAGATCGCCGAGGCCATTGAGTGGGGACATGCCGGGATGGCATGCGATGTTGCCACCTGGCGGCGCGTTTTGGAGCGTAGCGGAAAAGAGCCAGAGAATGGCGTAGAATCGAAAAGCTCGGCCGGGGCATAGTCGGGTGTAGGGGAGATGGTAAAAACGCAATGGCGGAGCTAATAGGGGCCTTGCTGACGCAAAGAAAACAGGAGGAACCAACCATGAAGAATTTCAGAGACGCAGTGAACGCGGTGATGGCAGTGCTGGCGGATGCGGTGCTTGACGCCGAGAAGTTCGACAAGGGCAACGAATCTGCCGGTCGGCGGGCACGGGTGGCGCTGCGCGACGTCGAGAAGCGGTGCGCCGCTATCAGAAAAGACATGATGGCCGAGAGTAAGGAACGGAGGGAGGATTAACCATGGCTGGATGCGGAAACCACGGATGTTTCATCGAGAAGCCAAAAGGGCAGGGCACGAACGGCGGTTGCAACTGTCTCCGGCCGCTGGGAAAGGAAAACGAGCAGGTTGTGAAGCGGAAATTGACGCAATTGGCGTTTTACAAACGACGGGTCGAGGAATTGGAGCGAAACAAGAACGTGTTTCCTGAGCCGTACCTGACGATGGTATGCAACATTCTGGCAAATGGGAAGATCGAGCCATGATCGCCATCGTCAACGTCGGCCCGCATGACGATCCGGACCCAACGGGATGGCGAAACTACGAGGTGCGGATCAACCACGAGGTTATCGCTACGTTCAGGCACAAGCGCGAGCACGGATTGGCGCGGTGCTTGAGGATGGCGGCTGCCGCCGTGGTGGGCCGGAGGATAGGGAAGTTTGTCGCTCAACTTAACACGGAGGAAGTGGGCCAATGATTATGCGGCTACGATTGGCTATCGTGAAAGCGGTCTGCTGGTCATGCCTCCCGCGCGGGTTGTGGGTAGGTAAAAAATTCGGACCATACGCCTCCAGGTGGTTCATTGCGTTTGGGCGGATTGACAACTGCGGGGTGTTACAGGGCATGTCCGAACAACAGGTGATAAGCGCCGTAAAAGTCGTGCGAGAAAGGAGGAAGAATGAAAATTGTTGAGCCAAGCGCGGTCATATTGGAGCAGGAACTTGCCGGCCTGTCCGTCTGCCAGCGGATCGACCGGTGTGCAGCAACTTGTTACCAGCGCCCGCCGAAGCCGACCGAGGAAGAGGCGGAACAGTTCTGCCGGTCATTGATCGAGCGCGGGCACTTGCCGGCGCTGGAGATGGCGGTTGTGCCTTTCTGAGCGCACAGAGCGGCCCGCCATGGCGATTTCAGCGGGCAGTCTATACCACGGGCCGCGTGAACATCGAAAAACGAAAATAGAGGGATTCTCGACAATGACAACAGCCGACATGATCAAACAGGAGTGCGACGCAATCAAGGCCATGCTCCTGGATAAGAACGCCCGTTACGGCGACAGCGCCATGCAGCCGCGCCGCATCTTCTCCCGGGCCGATGCAATCGAGCAGATCAAGGTCCGCATCGACGACAAGCTGTCCCGCATCGCCACCATGGGGCCGGACAGCGAGGACGAGGACACCACGGGCGACCTGATCGGGTATCTGGTGCTGCTGCGCATAGCACGGCGCAGGGCTCGCCAGGGCGCTGTGGTCGACGATACGTTCGAGCCCTGGCAATCAGCCATCCCGGAGCAGGACGTGCAGCGTCGAGAACAGGTGGCGCACGGCGCTGGCTACATCATCCCGCAGATGGACGACGGCGATGATGGCCCGGCCGTGGTGCATATCGTGCCCGACCGGACCAGCCGGGCTACCCTCAAGCCACCCCCGAAGCCTGGCGAGATATTCAGCCACCCGGACGTTGATCGTGCAACAGAAGCGGCTCGCACGCTACCGGACGAGTGCCTGGGCGCCATGTGCGGGAGGATGAGGGGATGATCGAATGGCAACCAATTGAAACAGCCCCGAAAGACGGGACCACGGTGCTCGTCTATTTCGAGACGGGTAGTGTCTCAGTGGTACATCTCGCTTGGTACAACTCAATCGCCGAATGGGAGTGGGATTATCGGCATTGCGGGTGTTCGGAAACCCTCGAGGAGTTTGTGGGCTGGTGGTCCTACACACGCGGCAGTGTCACACAGGAGAAGTTGGACGAATGGCAGACGCCCACGCATTGGGCGCCGTACAACGGGCCGCAGGAGGGCCAACCATGATCAAGGCCACCATCAATACCAAGGGCGTGGATCGCATGATGCGCACCGCAACCAAACAGGCGCGCTACGCTGCAGCATTGGCCCTCAGTGAGGCGGCAGAGGATTACCAGAAGGTGGCCACCGTGCTGATGCGGCAGACGCTAGACAGGCCAATTCCGTTCACACAGCGGGGCTTGAAGCACACGCGGGCGACTGCCAGCAAGCTGCAGGCCAAGGTGTTCGTCATGCCGATACAGGCCGCCTACTTGGCGCCTCATGTGGACGGCGGCACGGTGAGCGCAAGGAAGCCGTCGCCAACACCGATAGCCGAGAACCAGTACGGCAACCTGCCCAAAGGAGCGACGAAGCGAGCCAAGGTGTTCAGCGTTCGCTCAAGGCGCACCGGCAAGCTGCTCACCTATCAGCGCATGGGGGGGAAGCGGAGCAAGCGTCTACGCCTGCTTGCCGTCGAGTCGAAGGTCCGCCACTACTCAAAGCGCTGGCCGTTCTACGAGCGGGCGGCGACCAGGGTGCCGGTCATCGTTCGGCGGGTGTTCGCTCGGCATCTTGCCTCGGCTCTCGGGTCAGCGAGGTGGTGAGTCGCCGTGGGTCCTTCTGTAAGTGTGCGGGATTGCGGGTGTTTCGCGCCCCGACCGTCTCGCGC
>Ga0172377_10007125_pt1 | contig 11506 bp, 9 predicted proteins | sample Pumphouse3metaG_FD_119749 | JGI IMG/M metagenome (GOLD analysis project Ga0172377, IMG submission 119749) | Leachate microbial communities from a municipal landfill in Southern Ontario, Canada - Pumphouse #3 metaG | ecosystem: Engineered > Solid waste > Landfill > Unclassified | place: Canada... | reverse complement strand
CAAGGTGGTTTTATATTTCTTGGTGTCGAAGATGATGGCTCGATATCCGGTATTCAGCGGCGAAATCTACAAGATTGGGTGCTGAATGTATTCCGTGATAAGATTTTTCCACAAATCATTCCTTACTATGAAGAAATTGCCATTGATGGTAAGAAAATTGCTGTAATCACGATAGGACAGGGTATTTCAAAACCCTATGTAGTTAGAAACAATGGAAGAGAAGAGATTTTCATTCGAATGGGTAGCCGTTGTGAATTGGCATTAAGAGAACAGCAAGCAAGGTTGTTTGCTACAAGTGGATTGCTCCATGTTGAAGTACTTCCTGTTCCTGGTACTTCAATTGATTCGCTTGATCTTTCACGATTGGATTTTTACTTACGTGAAATCATTCGAGACACACAAATACCACTAGATAAAGAATCCTGGACATTAAGATTAATAGGTCTAGGGTTTCTTGTTGATGATGGTCTGGGCCATATTGTTTGTACTATTGCAGGACTTGTTTGTTTTGGTAAGAAACCAAGATCTGCTATGCATCAATGTGGCATTAGGTTGGAAGTGTTTAACGGTCTAGACAAGGAATACCAGGCTCGCTTTGATACTGTATTAGATGGTCCGCTTGTTGCCAGAAGAGATATGCAAGATGGGCACCAAATTATCATCGACGAAGGTTTGATTGAAAAGTTTTCCAATGCTCTGCTTCCTTTTATCAAGGTTGAGGATGATGTAGTAGATGCAACCATGCAGCGAGGGAAAAAATGGCTCTATCCTTTTGAGGCTGTAAGAGAAACCGTGCTGAATGCGTTTGCACATCGAGACTGGACCCAAACTGTTGATATTGAAGTGGTTTGCTATAGCGACAGGATGGAGGTTATCAGTCCCGGCAGAATGCAGAATTCAATGACTATCGAGAAAATGCTGGCTGGGCAAAGATCCCCTAGAAATCCTTTGATTGCTGAAGTTTTAAAGGATTATGGGTATGTCGATTCGCGTGGGATGGGGGTAAGAACCAAGGTGGTTCCCTTGATGAAGTCTCAAAATAAAACAGAACCAGTTTTTGAACTAACAGAGGATTATCTGAAAACTATTCTTCCAAGGAAGGCTGAATAAGACGGAGTTTTTTGGAAAAACGGACAAAATAGCGGTTTTATCTACGGATAAACGGACAAAATTGGCATGATTCATATTGTAAAAACGGACATATTATAGGATAATATCTTTTATAGAAGGATATTATAATGCTGTCTAGAAAAATTGAGAAAGACTTATTACGTTTCTATGATTCTTCCGGCAAGAAGGCGTTGTTGATAACCGGTGTAAGGCAGGTAGGAAAAACCTATAGCATTCGAGCCTCTGGCAAGCAATCATTCAACTCTTTCATTGAGGTGAACTTTCTTGAAAATATCCCGGCACGTACTCTATTTGAAAACGCAAAGAACAGTAAGGATTTGTTGTTGCGTTTGTCCGCCCTTGTGGATAGTCCTTTGATTCCCGGCAAAACCCTGATTTTTTTTGATGAAGTGCAAGAATGCAAAGAAATCGTGACTGCCATCAAGTTTTTAGTTGAAGAAGGTAGTTTTCGTTATATTCTGAGTGGTTCGTTACTTGGTGTGGATTTGAAGGATATTCGCTCAATACCTGTCGGGTATATGGATATCATTGAAATGTACCCTCTTGATTTTGAAGAATTTGCTTTAGCCAATCAAGTGTCTTCTACAGTACTTGAAGCACTTCGGAAATCCTTTACAGATAAAGTAGCAGTAGATCCTGTCATTCATGAAAAAATGATGGATTTGTTTCGCCTGTATCTGATAGTCGGGGGAATGCCTGTAGCGGTTCAAACCTACTTGTCTACCAATAATCTGAAAGAGGTGATGAGAGAACAAAGAAGCATCCTTTCACTGTATAAAAAAGATATTGCTAATTACGACTCAGAAAATAAACTGTATCTAGAAGATATTTTTGATTTGATACCTAGTGAATTGAATAGCAAGAACAAGCGTTTCATATTGAAAAAATTGAATGAAAACTTTAAGTATTCTCGATATGCCAATAGTTTTCTATGGTTGAAAGATGCAGGAGTTGCCTTACCTACATTCTGTGTAAAGGAACCTACCGTACCGTTGTTGCTGAGCAAGTGTTCCAATTTGTTTAAGCTTTTTCTTTGTGATGTAGGGCTGCTCTCTTCAATGTATATGGACAATATACAGCTTAAAATCCTTAATAAAGAAAAAAACATCAATTTTGGTTCTGTTTATGAGAATGTTGCTGCTCAGGAATTCAAGGCGCATGGTTTTAACCTTTATTATTTCAACAGTAAAAAACAAGGAGAGATTGATTTTCTCCTTGAGAGAGAAGGAGCAATCCTCCCGATTGAAATCAAGTCAGGCAAAGAATTCACAAAACATTCGGCGCTGGATAATTTACTGTCAATTCCAAATTATGCTATTTCAGAAGCTTTCGTATTTCACAATGACAATGTCAGACAAGATGGAAAGGTCATGTATTATCCCATGTATATGTTGATGTTTGTCGAAAAGACTGATTTGGCTCAAGATCTTATCTACACGTTGGACCTTGATGTTTTGAGATAATGAACACACGTGATTTCTTTGGGAGAATGGAAACTTATCCTTTGCTGCTTTCTCTTGGCAGAATCCTCGATTGCAGGATTCTCTTCTCTGTATGATACACCCCGGTATTGATGATTTGCTTGAGGATGCTGACTCCCAGCATGCCCATTTCCTGAAGGGGGAGTTCAAAGGTGGTGATGGGGACATTCCAGAACTCGGAGAAGTCTCGGTTGTCGAAGCCTACCACCCGCACCTGTTGTGGCACGTGATACCCTGCTTTCTGCAGACATGCAATGGCTCCTGCTGCAATGTAATCGTTGGCGCAGAAGATGCCGTCGGTCAGTGGATGTTCTTTCATGAGCCGCTCTGTTGCACTAAATCCATGGTTGTAGTCATACGTTCCGAAATACTTGTCATCAGGTAACGTAAGCTTGAGTTCCTTGACTCTCTGTGAGAACCCCTTGAGCCGGTCTTGGACCGACAATCGATCCTGAGGACCACAGATCATGGCAGGGTTGCGCATGCCACACCCATAGAGGTGTTCTGCTGCCTGATACCCACCGGTGTAGTTGTCGGGAATGACTGAAATCATATTCGGAGTATCCATGTTCACCGATACGATGGGGATGGTTGAATTCTGGATATCGAGATTGAACTCCTTCCAGATGGGAAGATGGTGGCAGAACAAGATTCCCTCAACCTTATGGCTCTTGAGAAAATCATAGGCTTTTTTCAGGTCATTGCCGAACTCGATGCCCGAGACAAAGAACAAGGAGAATTCACCGCCGGTGAGCCCATGCTCTATGCCTCGCACGATCTGGTTGACGAAGGTCTCGGTGATGTCGGCTGCCAAGCATCCGATGATTCCCGATTTCCCTCCTTTCATCCTTGAAGCATTCCAGGAAGGAACATACCCAAGTTCTTCAATTGCCCTGAGCACTTTCTCTCTGGTTTCCTTCCCTACAGGACGTTTCCCATTGAGCGTATGGGAAACCGTAGCAGGAGAGACTCCAGCACGTTCAGCTACATCTAAAATCGTTACCGGTATGCTCATCTCTCCTCCCTGCCATTTTTCCAGTGTACGGTGAATACCACTGTTTGTCATCCAAGAATGTGTACGGTGATCGATTCTCCTTCCTGAATCTGATCAGGATCGAATCGATCGACATCCAGATGGTAGCCTTTGGGAACAACCAGATTGAAGGTTCTCTTCTGATCCCCCACCTGGGCTTTCCCCTTTCTCTTGGTGATCTGCAACGTGGTGCCTTCCAGATTGAACTCCCAGAGATTGTACATTTCCTTTTGGAGTTCTGTCTTTCCATCGTCTTCAAAATACTGTGAAAGCCTTTGCGTATGAGAAGGGAAGACCAAGAACTCCACATTGGGAAACAAGCCGGTTGAGAGATGCTTCAGCGAGGGGGAAGTCGGCAGTACCGATCCTTCCTTGGCAAACCACTGGACCTCTCCATTGCAAGGATAGTCAACGATTTGAGTGCTTCCACCCTCATACGTGTTGCCCACCTTGTCATACCAGATCTCTCCTTCAGGCAAGTACACCTCTGCACTCTTTTTCCCTTTGTCGGTGATGGTCACCTTGAGCAAGGAAGGGCCGAACAGGACGTTCACTTCATCGTTTCGTATCTGCTTGTCCTGAGGGTATTCAAGGCGGAGCGAGCGTTCCAAGGGCTTGCCTTGCGTCGCGGCTTCATAGGCACAGGTGTAGATGTAGGGCATGAAGCGATAATGTTCCTCGATGAGGGAACGGATTTGAGCAAGTGCTCCAGCGTATGACCAAGGTTCGGTAGGATGACCATCCTCCCTCCATGAGTGGATGACGAACCTTCCTTGGAATACTGCAGACTGACAACTTCGTACCAACAGCTCTTCCTCGGGGAAGGAACCGAAGAAACCACCCAGGTCATGACCGAAGTAGGGCAGGCCTGAAAGGCCGAATCCAATGCCCATGTACTGGTTGTACTTCAAGGTCTTCCAATCGCTGACATTGTCTCCCGACCACGTCCGGGCGAATCGTTGGAGCCCGGCATAGCCGCTCCTGGAATATATCCAAGGTCGTTGGTCTGGATGTTCTGCCTTGAAGGCTTCATAGGAAGCTTCCGCCATCTTGATCGGATAAAGCGTTTTGTTCTTATAGGCTTCCAAGTCGATGTCTTCCAGCTCCAGTTCATTATTGTCGTTCCAGATACCCGTGCACCCATGGTCCAGGTACTGTGTCTTCAACTGTTCTTTCCACCAGTTCTTCGCATCCGGATTGTTGAAGTCTATGAAAGAGGCTTCACCTCCCCAGAAGAACTCCTGGTAAGGTTTGCCTGTTTGGTCTTGGATGAAATATCCCTTTTCCTTGAGCATCTCATACCATGGATGAGAGGTGAGGATTCCTGGTTTGATGTTCATGCAGAGGTTGTAGCCCCGATGGGAGAGATCTGTGAGAAATTTGCGGTAGTCGGGGAACTTCTGCTTGTTCCACAAGAAAGCATAGCGCTTTCCTTCTGCTGACTTCAGATACCCGGAGGAGACATACATGCCCTCGCAAGGGATGTGGTATTTCTCAATGGTGGCAAAGTAGTCGAGGATTCTTTGCGGTGCATCGTCAGGTTCTGCATAGTTCATGGACGAACCGAAGAAACCGAAGCTGAAGAGAGGCGGCAAGGCAGGGAAACCGGTGACGGAGTAGTAGTTTTTCATTACCTGATGATAGTCGTCTCCCAAGAACACCACATACCCATAGGGACCGCCTTCCACTTCGATGGAGAAGTAAAAAGGGCTCTCTTTTCCCAAATCGATTGCTTTGATCAGGGCTTGGTCAAAGAGAATTCCACAAAGCACCTGGTTTGGCGTATTTACCTTCAGAAGAAAGGGTATCGATTTATACAAAGGATCGGAGTTGGAAGCATCATAGCCGAGCGAGTCACGGTTGAACATCGAAAAACGTCTTCCCCTTCTGTCGGGAAGCCCGCTTTTATCTCCCAGGCCGTAAAATGCATCCTCTTCTTGCAGGGGAAAGTTGAATCGACTGAATGAATCCTTGCTTGTCGTTTTGGTGAAACAGCGGATCTGATAAGAAGGCACGACGGTGTCAGCATTCCCCACGCGGCCTCCGTGTTGCAGGATCCCTTTGTGATACATGCTGACCAAACCATGGGATTTTTCCAGTTTCACCACAGTCTGCCCTGTTTTGATCAGGAAACAGGAGGCTTCTTCACTCACGTTGAGGTCAATGCTTTCTTGCTTGTCCTTTGCCGGCTCGGTGATGTAGGCACTGGCTTTGGTAAGGGATGCATCAATCTCTATACCTTCAAACTGGTAGTCGATCTTGATGATTTCACTGGAGAAGAAGTGGAGTATGATTGCCCCACCTGTTCCTTTGGCTACTACATTACACGTCCCTTGCAGGGTACATGAACTGAGTGAGTGTATGATGTGTTTCATTTTTCCTAACCTTTTACAGAACCTGCGGTGATGCCTGAGAAGAAGAACCTCTGGAAGGCCAAGAACACAAGAATGACGGGGATGATGGCGATGGTGGTCATGGCAAGGAGCTCTGACCAGTTAATCTGCAACTGTCCGACAAAGTTGGCCAGAGCTTGCTGAATGGTCTGTTTCTTGTTGTCGGTGATGACGATCAACGGCCAGAGGAAGTCGTTCCACCTCCACATGAAGCTGAAGATGGCGATCGTGGCGACGATCGGTTGGCTCATCTGCCAGATGATCTTCCTGAAAATGTAGAACTCTTTTGCACCATCGATGCGGGCTGCCTCGATGAGGGAATCGGGGAGCGTGACCAGATACTGACGGGCAAGGAAGATTCCTGTCGGGGTGGCGGCCGGAGGGATGATGATGCCCCAGAGGCTGTTGAGCATTCCCAGTCGTTTGAGTTGGAGGAAGATGGGGATCATGATGACCTGCAAAGGAATCATGAGGGTGGCGATCATGAGGGTGAAAATCAGATTCCTGCCAGGGAAGATGTATTTTGCCAAGGCATATCCTGCCATGACGTTGATCACGACGGTGAGCAAGGTGGAGACCACTGCTACAAACACTGTATTCGAAAAGTATCGGGCGAAGTTTCCCTGTTGAATGCTGGATACGTAGTTTTCAATCGTCCAGTTTTCCGGGATGAGTGTCAGGGGTATCCGAAACAGTTCACTCTGGGGCTTGAACGAAGAGAGCAGTACCCACAGGACCGGAAACAGGGTGCTGAAGGCTAAGAGGATGAGCAACACATAGTGAAGCTTTGCATGTAGTGTAGGTTTATTCATAATCCTGGTCCTTTCCACTGATACGGAACTGCACGATGGTCACCAGTCCGATGAGTATCATCAAGAGTATCGACATGGCACTCGCATAGCCCATGCGGTCTTCCATGAAGGCAACTTGGTAGACCTGTTGGACGATGAGTTTTGTCGCATATCCTGGTCCACCTTTGGTCATGACGAAAATGAGTTCATATGCTTTGAATGAGCTGATGGTGGCGAGCACCAATACAACCAGGAGTGTGCTTTTCAAAAGGGGAAGGGTGATGCTGCGAAACGTTCTTGCAGGAGATGCTCCATCGATGGTTGCTGCTTCATAGAGTTCAAGGGGAATGGCCTGCAGGCCTCCAATGAGGATGACCATGTAGTATCCTGCTCCTGCCCAAACGGAAACAAGAATGACGCTGGCCATGGCTAGGTTGCCGTTGGTAAGCCAATGGATGCCTTCTCCGCCGAAGCTTCTCAGTACGTAGTTCACGATGCCCATTTCATCTCCAAGGATGAAGCGCCAGGCGATGCCGACGGTGATCATGCTGAGAAGGGAGGGGATGTAGAACAGGGAGCGGAAAATCTTTTCGCCTCTGAGTGCGTTCTTGTTCAAGAGCAACGCAAGAAGCAGGGAGTAGAGCATCATCAGTGCCACGGTGAAGAAGGAGAACACCAACGTGTTGGAAAACGTTCTCCAAAAAACCTTGTCTTGGAACAATTCCTTGAAGTTCGCCAAGCCGATGAAGGTAGGTTCTGTGAATACGCCCCATTCGGTGAGAGACATCCTCAACCCCTGGATTGCAGGAATGATGATGAAGATGACAAAGATGAGAATGTTGGGAAGGAGGAACAAGAGTGGAGCTTTTATTTGATGGAAGTTCCCTTGGACGGTTTTTTTCATGAGATTCCCAAAGAGCAGGGGACTTGCCCTGCCGTACATGAAGGAGAATCGTCCTCCCCTTGGAAGGGGAGGCGATATACACTGCTGTTTTTACTTGAAATACGTGTTTCCCTTGGCATCTACATTGGCAACAGCCTGCTCGGGAGTTACATTACCAAGCAAGACTTCTACGATCTGTTCTTTGATGTAGGTGGTCACCTTGCTCAAGTTGGTGTTCTTCCATTCATTGGCGGTGAAGGCAGGGGTGACCTTGAGTTCGCTCAAGAATACATCGAAGTCCTTGCTGTTGGAAGGATAGTCGATGGTTGCATCAGCTCTGGAGGAGAGGTTGAAGGTATCGAGACAGTAGGCTTCGTTGTGAGCATTGTCACTGAAGGCTGCCATGAGTTTCTGGGCTTCGACTTTATTGGCGCTTCCTTTGAATGAAGCAACGAACTTGCCGCCAGGAACCGATGAGTTGATCGCTGCTTTAGGCATGTTCACCACTTTCCACTCGAAATCCTTGACGTTTTTGTTGTAGGTGTTGATGTTCCAGCTTCCACCGATGTGTCCTGCGACCAAACCGGCTTGGAAGAGTTCAGCAGGGTTCTCTGAACCGAGCCAGACGCTCTTGGGGACAAGACCACTGTCATGTACATGCTTGAACCAGTTGAGGGTGTTGATGGTGCCCGGGTTGTTGAATTCCATTGCACTCTGGTCTGCATTCAAAAAGTGCCCGTTGAACTGGTACATGATGGTGGAGAATCGGTGTGGGGTGAAATCTACGGCAAGACCGTATTTCATCTTGGGATTATCTGCAATGACGTTACTTACGATCTTTTCCCATTCACTCCATGTCCATGTCTTGCTTACTGCATCGAGATCGATACCGGCATTGTCGAATGCCGTCTTGTTCACGATCATGCCGTTGGCAGTGGCTTCGGTGGGGTATGCTACAAGCTTGTTGTCCTTGTTCATGGCGAAAGCGACCATGGAAGGCAGGAATTCCTGTTTCACTTTCTCGATGTCATCAACATACCCGTCGATGGGTTCAAGGCTGTCTACAACAACAGAGAGGGTGTTGGTGCTGATTCTTGCTACATCAGGGGGATTCCCTCCGCTGATCATCATTTTCAGCTTCTGGTCATACTCACTGTAGGCTACGACCTGAAGATCGACTTTTACATGGGGATTGGCCTTGAGGTAGTCGTCGATGGTCTTCATGAATACATCCGACTCGTTGGCATCGTTGAACCACATCACCGAGAGGGTGGTTTCTTTCGTTCCTTCTTCTTTGGTTCCAGCAGCAAACAGGGTGCTGGTGGCAAGAAGCAGGATGGTAAGGAATACTGCAATCTTTTTCATACTAAATCCTCCTTTAGGATTAAGAAAACATAGTTAGCAAAACAAACGCAAAACGTTTTGCTAACTGTAGTATAGGAACGCTTTCTTATTTCTGTCAAGCTCATTTTCTTTTGCCGGAGATGCAGTTTTTTGTTGTGCCTTCTCTTTTCATTCCCTACACTGGCCTTGGGGGTTTTATATGCAAAGAAAGGCGTTAGGTTCATCTCTTGGCATGGTGTTGGCTATTTTTTCGTTGGTTTTTCTCGGTGTGGGATGTCAGTCCACCCAAGCTTTGGTACCCGATTCTGATGCTCTGTATCAGGTGTCGTTGCTCAACGCACTCATGTTGGGAGAATATGATGGAGTTGTATCTGTAGCTAAATTGAAGGAACAAGGTGATGTGGGCATTGGAACCTTCGATGCTTTGGATGGCGAGATGATCATGCTTGATGGTGTGGTGTATAAAGCGCTTCATACTGGAGAGGTGGTTGTCCAAGAAGATACGGAAACGGTTCCTTTTGGTGCTGTAACATGGTTTGATGCTGATTTTCCTGCGTTACCTGTTCAGTCTGTACCTGATATTGCAGGGATCAAAACCCTGCTTGATGGTTCTCTTGAAGACTTCAATGCGTTCTATGTTGCTGTACTGGAGGGAAAATTTTCCATGGTTCATGTACGCAGTGTACCGGAGCAAACCAAACCCTATCCAAGACTCTCTGCAATCGCAGCAAAGCAACCCGAGTTCATCTATGAGGATCTCGAGGGAACGATTGTGGCATTCAGATGTCCTGACTATGCCGAAGGCATCAATCTTCCCGGTTGGCATCTTCACTTTCTCTCAGATGATAAGAAAAAGGGTGGGCATCTGCTTGATGCCAGGATTGATATAGGAGAGGTTCAGATGGATGTGATCAGGGAATTTGCCTTGGTGCTTCCGCAGAGTGCTTCGTTTGCGTCTATGGATGTTACTCATGATCTGAGAAATGAGACCATCCAGGTTGAGGGGAAAGAGAAATAAAGGGAACCATTCCTAAACAAAGAAGAGCTTCTTTCTTCAATCGATGAAGGAGGAAGCTCTTCGTTTGTTTTGTTTGCTGGATTGGTTTACCTGAGGGCGAACTCAATCATCTGTTGCTTGGCATTTGCGACGTTTCCCTTGTCCATGGCTTTCTTTACCTTGGTGAGGATCTTCTTTCCCTCAAGAGCGGAGAGTTGATTCTCTTCCATGCTGAGCGCCAGATTGACGCTCAGATCCAAAACACCATAAGCAGCTTGAATGTTGCCGTTCTGGATGTTTTCGATCAATGCAGAATCGAGCATGTCGAGAAGAAACGGAGTGGTTACGATTGTTTGCTCTTCACTGGTGAGCAGCAAGTTGCGTGTATATCTCATGGGCTATGTTCCTTTTACCAACAATCGGAACCTTTCTGACCGACTGTCAGGTTTTTCCGTTTGGTGTTGCCCACTAATATCATCATAAACGTTTATTTTTTCAAGTAGTAGCAGTGGGTATTACTCTCATTTCCTATCAAGGTAAGTGTTTCGGTCTGCTCATCTTTGCTTTGGGAGTAGGCTACCTTGATGGGAAACTCCATCGTTCCATTCTTGAAATAGAATCCATACCCCTCTCGATAGCCTAAAAGTGTAGAGAGCATAGGTTTGCCAGTGAAAAAGATGTCTGCTGCGATGAACTCGGAGTCGCTTGTCTTAAGACCAAACTCGATGCTGTCTATCACCAGATCATGCATTTCTGAAAGGCTTGGAGTTCCTTCCTCCGTATCCAACTCCCACTGGGTGTTGTAGAGCTTGTCCATGCTCATTTTCGCTTCTTCCGGTTCCAGAGGAGCTGGCACTTGGTAGCTGCAACCATAACAACTGAAAGCCATCAGGAATATCAACACTGCTGCTGCAACTGAGAGCATGGCGATTTTTGGTTTGGTGATTTTCTGTGTTTCATCTCGTGTGGATGTTGTGGTAGTTGTTTCTTGTTCTTTTTCTGTTTCCATGGGGTCCTCTCCAAATAATATGTTTTGGAAAGTGTGACTCCTGATCGAAGGTTTGCAAACTTGCATAACAAATCACCTTATGATGACAGGACCTTGATCGCACCTGATGTAAAAAGGGGCGATGGTGTTTTACAAGAACGAATGAGGAGGGGGCCTATCGATGTAGTAGCACTGCGAGATAGTGATGTATTTCTGATTGGGGACAGGGATTCTTACCATTCTCCTGCCCGATCAATACAAACCTTGATGTTCTGGCATTCGTTATCCTGATAACATTTTTCCATATTCTCGTAACATTCTTACATTGTAAAACCGGGTTTTGGACCTATCATTAATTGTATAAACAGAAGACATATAATGTTAGGAAGTTAGAAACAACCGGTATTTTGGAAAGAAGCAACTTTTTAGAAATAACAAGGAGGATCGTTATGAAAAAGAAGGTTT
>Ga0172377_10007122_pt1 | contig 11509 bp, 11 predicted proteins | sample Pumphouse3metaG_FD_119749 | JGI IMG/M metagenome (GOLD analysis project Ga0172377, IMG submission 119749) | Leachate microbial communities from a municipal landfill in Southern Ontario, Canada - Pumphouse #3 metaG | ecosystem: Engineered > Solid waste > Landfill > Unclassified | place: Canada... | reverse complement strand
GTTGACAATTCATTTTTGAACCACAAAGGTCACGAAGAACACGACGTTTTTAAAAATTAAATCATTGATTTTTTTCAGATATTTGTTTGCATCAATCATTTTAGCTGAACAATAAACCCATTTAGCGATTTATCTAATATTTGATCTATCAATCAGTTACAGCAAATTATCAACAGCCCCTAGTGCATAAACCCCTAAACAACCGGAACCACTTATGAACCGTGATGAAGCCCTCGCCAAACTGCCGGAAATACTCAAACGCGACTTAGAAGACAACCTCTGTGTTTGTAATCAAGTGGTAAAAATCCACGTTATTGATGTGATTGCCCAGGGGGCTGATAGCGTGCAAAAAGTGCAGCAACAAACCTATGCCAGCGACGGTACAGGCTGTTGCAAACGACAGATACAGGCGCTGATTAATGCGATTTATGTCGCACCGAATGATTAGCCACAGAGCCTTTGCTGATCCGCGCTGAGCTTAGGCTGCGGCTGGTGCCATCGCCCATGCCCGCTAGAGCAGGCGGGCGCGGAAGTTTTTGCCTTTGAGTTTGCCTGCACCGAGTTGTTTAAGCGCGGTTTTAGCTAACGGGCGTTGCACCGCAACATACGAACGAATATCGGCGACTTTGATTTTGCCGATTTGCTCGGCAGACAACACCCCTTCGGCGGTTAATGCGCCGACAATATCACTGGGGCGCAGCTTGTCTTTTTTGCCGCCGTCAATTTGAATCGTCACCATTGCGGCTTGTAGCGGCGGTTGCTTGAGTAAACTCAGCGGCGGTAAAGCTTCGGCGTGAATGTCTTGATTGAGATACTCCGCCAATACCGCGACTTTATAACTCTCTTTATCGCTAATCAAACTGCACGCCATGCCTTTACTGCCCGCTCGGCCGGTACGACCAATACGATGCACATGAATTTCCGGGTCGTGCGCTAAATGGAAATTAATCACCGCATCTAACGCATCAATATCCAAACCGCGTGCCGCCACGTCCGTTGCCACCAATACCGCGATGCTTTTATTGGCAAACTGAATTAAGGTTTGATCACGATCACGTTGTTCCAAATCGCCATGCAAGGCTTCGGCACTAAAACCGGCTTGCTGTAACGCCTCAACCACCATTTGCGCATCTTTTTTGGTATTACAAAACACCACGCTGGATTCCGGTCGATTTTGTAACAACACCAACCTCAGCGCCGTTAGCCGTTGTTCGGGTGTGTCCACTTGGTAAAAATGTTGCGCAATACTGGCGTGATCGTGTTGCGATTCCACCTCGATTCGCAACGGGTTTTGCATAATTCGCGTTGCGATCTGCTCTATTTGTGATGGGAAAGTGGCGCTAAAAAGCAAGTTCTGTCGCGAAGTGGGTAGAAACTCAATAATCGCATCCAATGCCGGTTGAAACCCCATATCCAACATACGATCCGCTTCATCCAGCACAAACACCTTTAACTCATCCAGTTTGAGCGTTTGTTTACGCAAATGCTCTTCAATACGTCCCGGTGTGCCGACAATAATATGCGCCCCTTGTTGTAAAGAACCCAACTGCACGCCCATCGGCATCCCGCCGCACAGCGTTAGCACTTTGATATTCGGCAGGCGGCGCGCCAGCCGACGAATTTCGTCCGCCACCTGGTCGGCCAATTCACGGGTTGGGCATAACACCAACGCTTGTGCGTTAAAGCTTTTCGCATCCAATTGGTTTAACAAACCGAGGCCAAACGCGGCGGTTTTGCCCGAGCCGGTTTTGCCTTGTGCAATCACATCGTTACCCGCCAAAATGGGTGGCAAGCTCTGCGCTTGAATTTCAGTCATCTGGTGATATTGCAAACTTTCAAGATTCGCGAGCAGGTCGGGGTGAAGATTCAATGTAGTAAAAGCAAGTGCGGCCAAACGAAGTCCTTTGTGGCAAATAAGCGCGAATCAAATGATAACGGTGTATTGTAAGGGGTTTTATGCTGTGCGTTAGCGCTTGTTGAACATTCATTTTGAACCACAGAGACACGAAGGCACGAAGTTTTTAAGCATTATGTCATTGATTTTTGTAGCCATTTGTTTATATCAATCGGTTACATTGAAATACAAACAGGCGCTAGAGCCTATTAGTCATTGATTTTTGAACCCGCAAGGACACAAAGCGCACGCCGTTAAGCCCCTTGATGTCACCGCCGTTGTCGTGTATCGCGTTTTTGCCAATAGGCCGCCCAAATCACACCGGATATATTATGCCACACGCTAAACAACGCACCCGGAAGCGCCGCCGCCGCGGTGTAATATTTCAAAGCCAAGGCGACACTGAGCCCCGAATTTTGCATACCGACCTCAATCGCCATCGTGCGCGCAATCACCGAATCATAACCGGCAACACGCGCGCCAAGATAGCCGCCCAGCATACCGATAAGATTATGCAGCATCACCGCCACAATCAGCAGGCCTGCTAATTGAGTCAGTTGGCTTTGGTTAAGCGCGACCACTATCGCAATAATCAATACAATCGCCGCCATCGCCAGCGGCGTTAGCCAAGGCAATACCCGCCCGATAGCGGCATCAAAAAATCGGCGCAAACCCATGCCCAGCGCGATAGGTAACACAATCAGCAGCAGCAAGCTTTGCATCATCGATGCTACCGGCACCGGCACGGTTTGGCCTAAATAGAGCCAGGTTAATAACGGCAACGCCACCACCGCTAATAACGTAGAAACCAGAGTCATGCTCACTGACAGCGCCACATGGCCACCGGCTAGATAGGTCATCACATTCGACGCCGTGCCGCCGGCGGTGGCGCCAACTAAAATCATCCCGACCATCAAAACATCGGAAAATTGAAACGCGCTGGCCAACGCCCATGCCGCTAAAGGCATCACCGTGTACTGCACCAAAACGCCTAAAGCAACAACGGCTTTATACTGCCAAACCTGTACAAAGTCCTGCCAGCGCAACGTCAGCCCCATCGCCAACATCACCAACATCAATAACGGCATAATTGCCGATTTCAGCGCGATAAACGGCGAAGGCGCCGCTAACGCCAGCGCGACAAACAGCAAAGCCATCAAAGGAAACAGAATGTGCAAGGTTTTTAGCTCCCGCTAGTGGGGTTAAGGTCTTTACGGACGCGATAAAAGTGCCTATTATGACCTATTTTTACATAGCTAACTTATGACCTATTTTTACATAGCTAACTTATGACCTATTTTTACACAGCTAACTTGCGCTAAGTTTGCTTATCAGTTGCGATTGGGGTCAAAGCAGGAGGTTGAGTGATGTATTTGGTCGTAAAGCGGGGGTGAGTGTGCTCGTGGTGTTGCTGGCGCTACTGGGCTTGGTTGCTTGCCAAACCAGCGATAGTGGCACAGAGTCGACGCGTTTATTTGTGGTGGAAGCGGGGCAGGGAGAATTTAGCGCCACCGCCGATGAGGATATTTTTCAACTCACTACTCGTGCGCATAAAGCGGACGTTGTGTGGTTCGATGATCGCCCAAGCGTGGATACCGGCATCGAAACGCTCGATCAGTTTTTTAACCGGATTTGGCCAGGTTATTTTGCCATTTTTCCGCCTTCGGTTGCCTTGGTGATGCGCACGTCCGATGGCGAATGGTTGCTGAGTTCGGCGCAAGTGTTGTCGATGACACAACCGCAAAGCGGGGAAGCGATTTGGACATTGAAAATGGAGAACCGGCTTGATTTTCAATCACTCGATCGGGTGCTGATTTATTTAGATAACGAAGGCGGTTTGTTGCCAGCGAATGAAACGCATACGTTTATGCAGGCAGCGGCGGAGGGCGCGTTTGTTGCCATTAATGACACAGACTATGCCCTAGAACTGCGCGCGCCGATGGATACCTTGATGATGCTGGCGGTGACGCCAAACTACGATAGCCAACTGATTGAAAACAGTTTATTTGTTAATGAACTCTGGCAGGGGTTTATTGCTGCGCCACCGAATGCGGCGGTAACGATTGCGGACGCGCAAGGTGCTGTCACTACCCATATTGTGACCTTATCACAACCGAGTTGGGATGCGCATAATCAACGCTTTCGCTATCGCGTTACCCCCTTGTCCGGTGCATTGCCAAGCCAGTCTGGCCCGACGTTTGTCTATATCGACGCTTGGGTGGATGACGGCGATGATCGACGCTATGGCGTTGTTGTTAATGAAGAAGAAATCTATTCGATTTGGTTGGCTGATTATGAGCCGCCCCTAGGCTGGCAGTGGGTTGGTTTTGAAGGAAGTAAACAGGAATGCCTTGATTATATAGAGCGCGTGTGGGTTGATATGCGTCCCCTATCATTGCGCAAAAAAATGGAAGAAATGGAAAAACAAGCCCGTTAGTGTCGGCGCTAGGCGGATTGAATGGCCGTTTGCGCGGATTCAGGCTAAAATGCGGTCATTTTTCCGCCATCGTCGCGCTGTGTTTTTATGGATACCCCTATGAATATAACTCTGTTTTCAGCCTTGTCCGCTTTTGTTTATGGGCAAAATCGTTTTCAACAACGCGTTGGCCAAACCGTCGCTTGGCTGGTGTTGCTGATGGTGTTACTCACCGCGGCGGCCGTGTTGTTGCGTTATGGCTTTAACTTTAGCGATAGTCGTCTTGATGAAGGGGTGCTGTATCTACACGCGCTGTTTTTTATGCTCGGCATGGCCTATACCTATCAACAAAACCATCATGTGCGTGTGGATGTGTTTTACAGTCGATTATCGGCGCGCGCGCAAACCTGGATCAACCTGCTCGGTGCGCTGTTTTTAGTGTTACCCACGATGGTCTTTATTCTGTGGTCGGGGTGGGATTATGTCGCCGCCAGCTGGGCGATTAAAGAGCGCTCGATTGATGCCAAAGGCTTAGCGTATGTGTACTTGCTTAAAAGCGTCATACTGATTATGGCAGGCCTGCTAATACTGCAAACGCTGGCGTTTATCGTGCAATATGCGCTGCAACTGTTTAAGCCCGATGCCTTGGCCCCAGCGGCTTGCGCACAGGCGTTTAACGATGCGCCGCAGCAAATCGGCGAGGGCGTTTAAGTATGGAATGGTTAGCGCTGGTATTTTTTGCTTTGGTGTTAATGGCGGTGATGAGTGGCTTTCCGGTCGCGTTTGTGCTCGCCGGTGTTTCGCTGTTATTTGCCCTTGGCGCGGCCGCGTTCGGTGTATTCGATATGGCGTTTTTAAACAGCCTGCCGAGTCGGATTTATACACTCATGAGTAATAGCAGCTTAATGGCGGTGCCGCTGTTTATTTTTATGGGGTTAATGCTGGAAAAGTCAAAAATCGCCGACCAACTGCTGCTGACGCTGGCGCAGGTTTTTAAGGACGTACGCGGTGGTTTGGGTGTCGCGGTTATCTTAGTGGCCGCGCTGCTTGCCGCCAGCACCGGATTGGTTGGAGCGACGGTGGTGATGCTTGGCTTATTGGCACTGCCGACGATGCTTAAGCAAGGCTATTGTCCTCGTCTGGCTTCTGGATTGGTGTGCGCATCCGGTTCGTTGGGGCAGATTATCCCGCCGTCGATTATTTTGATTTTGCTCGCTGATGTATTGGCCAACGCCTATCAACAAGCCCAACTCAAGCAGGGCATCTTTGCCCCTGAAACCGTGTCGGTCGGCGATTTGTTCGCCGGAGCGATGATTCCGGGATTACTGTTAGTCGCCCTGTATTTGTTGTATGTGATTGGTCGCGCCTATTTGCATCCTCAGCGCGTGCCCGCGTTTCAGGTCGATGCGGCTGATAAACAAGCAGGCCTGCTAAAACGTGTATTACAAAGTTTACTGCCACCGTTGGCGCTGATTTTATTGGTGTTGGGATCGATCTTGGGTGGCCTTGCCACACCAAGCGAAGCGGGCGCGCTGGGCGCGCTGGGCGCGTTAGTGTTAGCTTTGATTAAGCAACAACTGCGTTTGAGCACGCTAAAAGAGGTGTTATTCAACACCCTTAAACTCACCAGCATGATTTTTATGATTTTTATCGGTGCGGCGTTTTTCTCACTGGTATTTCGCGGCTTGGGCGGCGATGAATTGATGCACGATTTGCTCGGTCAGTTACCCGGCGGCCTGTTTAGCGCGATGCTACTGGTGATGTTGTTTATGTTTTTACTCGGCTTTGTGCTGGACTTTGTAGAAATCACTTATGTGGTCGTGCCGATTGTGGCGCCGGTGTTGTTTATGTTGGGGGCAGATCCGATTTGGCTAGGGATTATGATTGCGATAAACCTACAAACCGCATTTTTGACACCGCCGTTTGGCTTTGCGCTGTTTTATTTGCGCGGCGTGGCGCCAGCCAGCCTAAGCACGCTCGATATTTATCGTGGCGTGTGGCCGTTTATTATGCTCCAGCTGATGCTGCTGGCGCTGATCGCCGCTTGGCCCGGGCTTGCCACATGGCTGCCGCACCTGCTACAAACCTAACATTGGTTTACAAATGTCCCATCCGACAACCATTGAATGCGCTCACTTGGCTAGGTCTTGATGAATTTGAGCCCAAGTAAGGCTTGAGATAAGGTGGCCGTGCTTGCCCTGAACTCAGCTCCACGCAGGCTATTGATTATTCCAAAATGGCGTGAAGCCTGGCTAAGCACTCGTCAATAATGACCCGATCAGCGGTTTCAATAAATTTAGCTTGGCGTGCTGTTAAGTCGAGACTTTTTATACCGTTCACCAATACAACACCTTGAGTCTGCATACCAGATAGCGGCACGGCAAACCCTTGGTTGCGCGCAAAATTTCCACCTTGGCTAATGGGGGCAACCAATGCCAGTCCGAGTACATTGAAGGCCTTGGGTGAAAGTACAATACAGGGACGATAATCTCCCTGAGTTTCTGTTCCGGCAGTCGGATTGAGGCAAACACGCACAATATCGCCGCGATCAAAAATACGTTTTACCAAACCTCATTCCCTACCTGTTCATTGGCTTCCCAAGCTTGTAAGGTGTCATCTTGCGGGGCATTTAGATCGCATTGTGCAATCAATTCACTCAACTGATACTTCGGTTTGGTCGCCACTTTCTTAATAATCCAGTAATCGGGATGTTCTTCAATATCCAGTGTGTCACCTATGTTCAAGCCTTGCGACTTTAACAGGCTGGCGGGAATGGTCATGCCTGCACTATTACCGACTTTTCTAACCGTAGTTTGCATAATAGACTCCTTGCAAATGTAATACATTGCACATACTAGCAAATCACCACCCATGTATCAACAATGTATTACATTAAGACCAGGTAGATTAATTGTCGCTATAAAAAAGCGAGCATCTACTGCTTAACAAGATAAGGTTGTTGTAATTTCTTTAGCCAAATCTTCCAAGCTGATATTAAGCGCTTTGCTAATGCGATAAAGGGTTTCGAGGCTTGGCTGGCGCTTACCTCTTTCCAGCAAGGATATATAGGTGCGGTCAAGTCCGGCTTCAAAAGCAAAATCTTGCTGTGATAAGCCAGAACCTTGTCTAAGTCGTTTAAGCGTTTCAGCGAAAGCTTTATTAAGGGTCATGTTTTTAGGTTCGAGGTCAAACCTTGCAACTATGGGAAAAATGTAGATAATAGTCCACGGACAACTGTCTTCAGTAAAATGCCCTATAAAATTGGTTTTTATATTTAATGCACCCAATCCCCCCAAGACTAAATCCGATCCTCAAAGACATATCTAATGTACTTGTCATTAGCGATCACAAAGAAGGCTATGTTGAATTAGCCACTTACTTAGGCTCAGGGTTTAAATTCTCATTTCTCGACAATCCCGAACTAACGAATCAACATCTCTTAGGGACTGATACGGATTTAATTTTGGTTGATGAAAACGTTGGCACTAACAAAGGAATTGATATTTGTAAAAAAATTAAACTAAATCAGATCTCTAGCACAATACCATTGATTTTTGCCGGCTCTAAAAATAACGCTTTAGAAGAGCAGGTTTTGATGATGGGCGCGATTGACTATATTTCAATTCCTTTTCATTTGCCCATTGTTAAAGCGCGCATCCATAACTACGTCAACCTCAAAAAGAAAAATGATTTACTAGAGTCCCTATCCAACCTTGATGGTTTAACCAATATTCCAAACCGAAGATATTTTAATGACTCGCTTTTAGCCGAATCTCACCGCCTTTGTCGTAGCAATAAGCCACTTGGCATTATTATGATAGACATTGATTTTTTTAAAGATTTTAACGATTACTATGGACACTCTATGGGGGATGATTGTTTAAAAAAAGTAGCGTGGATTATGCAAAAAAGCATGCCCCATGATTATGATTTACTTGCCCGCTATGGTGGTGAAGAGTTTGTGGTGCTATTACCAAATCGTGATCTAACGCAGTGTTGTTTGGTAGCAGAATCACTCAAAAAGGCGGTTGAACAATTACACTATCCCAACAAGCCTTCAAAAGTCTCAGACTTTGTGACCATTAGCTTGGGCGTTAGTAGCGAGATTCTCACCACCCCTGAAATGGGGGCTGATCTAGTTAAACGTGCCGATATTGCTTTATATCAAGCTAAAAGACATGGTCGAAATAGATGTGTTATGGACGCAACGGCATCAAAATCAATTTCATAAACGCCGTATCTTCGGGCGAAATTTGCCGCCAAACTCAGATGGATGAGCAACCACTAGGCCTGGTTGTTTAAAATCAATTTTGACTGCAGTTTATCTTAACTTGCGACAAACAAGCGTGCGATGTATATTGGCAATGTATATTAAATAGATGAGGCAGGCCATGCATCGAACACAAATTTACTTTGACGAAGCGTTTTTTGAAGAACTAAAACAACAAGCCAAGCAAGCGAACACTTCCATATCCGGCTATATTCGTGATGTATTGGCGAAGGATTTAGCGAAGGCCAAAAAACCTGAAGTCACAGTGGATTTTTCTGAATTCGCCGGACTTTGGCAAGACCGCGAAATTAGCCAAGAATCTTTGCGCGAAAAGGCTTGGAAATGATTTGCCTTGATACCAATGTGTTAATCGAGATTTTAAAAAATAATCCTGAAACGCTCAAAAAACTTCAACAACTCAACATGGGTTTTGCCATCAGTAGCATCAGTGCGATGGAACTGCTTTATGGCGCTCTCAATAAAAAAGAGTTAGAAAAACTACAGCTATTTATCGGTAAATTTAAAATCATTCATTTGGATCAGGCCATGAGTGAGCATGGCCTCGCGCTCATTGCAGATTACGCCAAAAGCCATGCACTCGACATCCCCGATGCACTTATCGCCGCAACCTGCATTGTGCACAAACTGCCCTTGTTTACTTACAATTTAAAAGATTTTCGCTTTATACCAGGCCTAGTTGTCATCTAAAAAACAAAATGCCGCATAAAAATGCAAACACTAAACATTTTAATGCGCACAAAAATGTTAAATTAATTATTTTTTAGCGCATAAAAGTGTAGAATTAGGCTCTAGCCATTCCAAGGAAACATCATGGAACGTCAATTATTGTCTGATTTATTGCGCTGGAAAGCGAAACCGGAGCGTAAGCCGTTATTGATTGATGGTGCACGGCAAACAGGCAAAACCTATTTACTGCAAAGTCTGTTTGGACAACATTTTGTGCAGGTTTTACACATTGATTTTCTGGAGTCTCCCGAGATGTCTGAGGCCTTTAATGGCTCGCTTACACCCGCCGATGTACTTTCTAATATCGAGCTACTTACAGGCACCCTATTTAACCCCAAAACCGATCTGCTGATTTTAGATGAAATCGGCGAGTGTCCGCGTGCGGTTACATCTTTAAAATATTTCGCAGAAAAAGCGCCTCACTTATATGTGGCGGCGAGCGGTTCGAATATTGGTTTACTCAATAGCTTTCCGGTCGGTAAAGTCGAACAGCATAATTTGCGGCCACTGACTTTTCGTGAGTTTTTGCTGGCATCGAATGAACCGGCATTACTTAAAGCCTATGACCAGCAAGCCAACACACCTGCGGCGCATAGCAAGCTATTTGACAAACTCACCGATTATTACTTTACCGGTGGTATGCCGGAAGCGGTCAACACTTGGTTTGAGTTAGCCGATCAAAGTATCTTAACTCGCGTTAAAGCAGTCTCTCAGATTCAGTCTGATTTGGTATCAGGCTATTTACGCGACTTTGGTAAATATGCGGGTAAAATAGACGCGGGCGTGATCGAATCCATCTTTAAAGCGGTGCCATCACAACTTTCTTTGGTGATGGATGAATCGGTCAAACGTTTTAAGTTTAAAAATGTGCATGAACAAAAATCCCGCTATCAACAACTTGAAAGCGCGATTAGTTGGCTAGAAAAATGTCGCTTGGTACTAAAAAACTATCCGATTGAAGGCATGCCGCGAAGCCCGTTGGCCGCTTATAAAAAAGACAATATTCTTAAACTGTTCTTGTTAGATGTGGGCTTGCTTAACCATATGCTAGGCGTGAGTTATAAAGAAATTAAACAACAGGGTTACGAGTACAAAGGCTATGTCGCGGAAAATTTCGTGCAACAGGAGTTAGCCGCATTGGGTTTTGATCCCACGTTTTCGTGGAGCGATGCACGCGCCGAAATGGAGTTTATTGCCACAGACCTTTCAGGAAGTATTATCCCGATTGAAGTTAAAAGCGGTAAACGCACAAGAGCGAAATCCCTGCTTTCATATATCGAAAAATGCAAACCCACCAAAACCATTAAACTAACCGGTACACAAGGTTCACCCGCTCTCGAACAGACGCACTTCGTTTACCCGCTCTACTATACGGCACACGCAGTCAACAAACATTTGCTAGGCGAATCCGATAAGCTGGCGACTTAGCGAGAGGGTTTCAGTTTGCCACCAGGCCTGGTTGTCATCTAAAATCATCCTTTCATTTATAGATATAGTTAGTTATTAAGGTTTCTCATGTCACACACCGATTCTGCTCCGATTGTTCTCGTTGATGGTTCGTCTTATTTATTTCGCGCGTTTCACGCGATGCCGCCGCTGACCAACACGGACGGCCATCCGACCGGCGCGATTTATGGCGTCACCAATATGATCGGCAAACTGCTGGAAACTTACCAACCGGAGCAGATTGCGGTGGTGTTTGATGCCAAGGGCAAAACTTTTCGCAACGATCTTTATCCCGAATACAAAGCCCATCGCCCGCCGATGCCGGACGAATTGCGTGTGCAAATCGAGCCGATTCATCAAATCGTCAAAGCGCTGGGTTTACCGTTATTGGTGATTGAAGGCGTGGAGGCGGATGACGTGATCGGCACGCTGGCGGTGCAGGCGACGCAGGCAAAACGCGATGCGCTGATTTCGACCGGCGATAAAGACATGGCGCAGTTGGTCAATGAACATATCACCCTGATTAACACCATGACCGACACCTTGATGACACCCGAAAAAGTGGTGGAAAAGTTCGGCATTCGCCCCGATCAAATCATTGATTATCTGGCGCTGATGGGCGACAGTTCGGACAATATTCCGGGCATTCCCAAGTGTGGGCCGAAAACGGCGGTGAAATGGCTGGAAGCCTATGGCTCGATGGATAATTTGATTGCCCATGCCGACGAAATCAAAG
>Ga0172377_10007121_pt1 | contig 11511 bp, 9 predicted proteins | sample Pumphouse3metaG_FD_119749 | JGI IMG/M metagenome (GOLD analysis project Ga0172377, IMG submission 119749) | Leachate microbial communities from a municipal landfill in Southern Ontario, Canada - Pumphouse #3 metaG | ecosystem: Engineered > Solid waste > Landfill > Unclassified | place: Canada... | reverse complement strand
TTAAAAGGGATGTCCGGCTTGATGATTTGGAAGAAATATTTTTTAAATTGATTGAAACGGAAAATAACAATAAATGAATTGGAATAATATTAGATTAGTATATTTCAAGGAGATTCTTGGCGCAATCCGTGACCGTAGAACACTAATAAGCATGATTATTATACCACTTGTTTTTTATCCACTGTTATTTTTTGGGATTGGATATTTTACAATGACAGGTCAGCAAAAAACAGAGTCCTTACCTTCAATTATTGCTGTACATGGAGAAGAAAGTGCCCCCGGATTGATAGAAATCCTAAAAGAGGAAGAAAAAATTCAGTTAACTGGTATGCCTGTTAATAATCAGGAAGGCCTGGAATCTGGAGAGATATATTTATTAATAGAGATACCCGATGATTTTAATATAAACAAAAATCTGAATGTTAACCAATCGATTATCATTCAGTATGATTCAACCTCCCAGTATTCACAGACTGCCAGAAGGAGAATAATTAATGTACTGGAAAAGTACAGGCAGCAAATAGTGCAAATGAGATTGGAAGAAGTAGATTTGAGCATTGATTATATCCTGCCATTTAATGAAGAATGGATGGATGTTTCTTCTGCCGAAAGAAAAACAGGATCGGTTTTAGGTATGCTTTTACCGTACATTATCGTAATACTTATCTTTGTCGGTGCAATGCATTCTGCAGTTGATATTACTGCCGGTGAAAAGGAGAGGGGTACATTGGCAACTTTATTAGTTAGCCAATTAAGCAGGTTAGAAATTGTTCTTGGGAAATATTTAACAGTAATTACACTTTCTTTTACCAGTATGCTGCTTGGATTAATCGGGTTAAGCATTGCCTTTTTAACTCCGGCTTATGCATTTGGGGAATTATCTTTGATAAAGATTAATCTTTCACTTTATTCTTTCTTTTTATTTTTTTTAGTGTTAGCTCCATTAGTGGGATTGGCAAGTTCAATATTGCTTCTGGTTGGTATATTTGCTCGAAATAATAAAGAAGCCTCTACTTATGTAACACCCATCTATATGGGGGCTATCTTTTTAGGCATGATTTCATTAAGCCAGGGAACTGAATTATCAGAAGTGATGTTCTTTATTCCAATTTTAAATAACAGTGTTGCTTTTAAAGAATTGTTAATGGGTGTTGTTGATTGGGGCCATATTTTAAGCACCCTGTTCAGCAATATTGTAATTGCTTTGATTTCCTTATTATTTGCAGCCAGATTATTTAGCAGAGAGAATGTTCTTTTCCGGAGTTGATTTTTTAGTGTTTACAGTATAGTTTACAAAAAGAGGTTTAAAAAGAAAATGACATCAGTTAAAGGTGATAATAGCTATGATATTGCAGTCATTGGTGGCGGACCCGCCGGCATGATTGCAGCCGGTCGGGCTGCCGAACTGGGTTCCAGGGTTATATTGATTGAAAAGAATAACCTTTTAGGAAAAAAGCTGTTAATTACCGGTAAAGGCCGTTGTAATTTTACCCATTATGAATTAGACAGGGACAAATTGGCAATACATTTTGGGAAAAATGGTCGTTTCCTGTATGGAGCTTTGGACAGATTTGGTGTTTCAGATGTTCTAAATTTTTTTCAATCCAGAGGAGTAGAATGGGCAATAGAGCGAGGTAATCGTGTTTTTCCTGCAGACGGTGATGCCAGAACAGTATTAAATGTACTTACTCAATACCTGAATAAAGGTAAGGTGAATATACTTTGCAATAAAAAAGTTATTGATATTGAACTGATTGAGGAGGATTTGCAAAAATTTAAAATAATTATAAACGAGACAAAAATACAGGAAATAATTTCTGACAAAATTATTATATGCACCGGCGGAAAATCATATCCACAAACAGGTTCAACCGGGGATGGATATGCCTGGGCAAAAAAATTTGGGCATAAGGTTAACAAGACCTTACCGGCATTAAACCCGGTGAGGATTTCTGAATCCTGGGTTCAGGAACTGCAGGGACTTACTTTGAAAAATATTTCTCTTCATTTGTATCAGGGCGGTAAAAAGCGTGATGAAAGATTTGGAGAGATGCTCTTTACCCATTTTGGGGTAAGTGGACCTATTGTTATGGATATGAGCAAACATATTGGTCAACTGTTAAAAAAAGGCGATGTGAAGTTATGGTTGGATTTAAAACCCGCTCTAAGTTTTAAAAAATTAGATGAAAGAATAAGGAGGGATTTTTTAGAATTTAAGGGCAGGATGTTTAAAAACTCTTTAAAAAAACTTCTCCCTTCTTCTATGATAGAATTAATAGTCAGGCTTTCCGGAATAGATGGAGAAAAAAAAGTAGACTATATTTCCAAAGATGAAAGAAACAGATTATTACACTTATTGAAAGAACTGGAATTAACTCCTACAGAGTTATTAGGATATCAGTGGTCTGTGGTGACCAGCGGTGGTGTAGACTTAAGGGATGTGGACCCGAATTCTATGTGTTCAAAAAAGATTAATAATCTCTATTTTGCAGGAGAGATTTTAGATTTAGATGGTCCCTCAGGGGGATTCAATTTACAAGTATGCTGGAGCACCGGTTATCTTGCCGGAGATAGTGCAGCAGGAAGGAAAAAGGCATGTCAGTAAGAAAAATATTTATTTTAATTATCATTATTATCACAGGTCTTTTTTTATTGACCGGACTGGGTTTTTCGCAGGAGAAAATTCAGCAAAAAATAGATGAATTTAATGGTTTTTCCGGAATCATGGTCAAAGATTTATTAACTGATGAAGTTTTATTTTCTCATAATCCAGATAACCTGTTTACACCTGCTTCACTTATAAAGATATTTACACTTCTGGCGGGGCTGGAAAAGCTTGGCCAGGAATATCAATTTCCCACTGTTTTTTACTTTTCAAGCTCTAAACCGGGATATATCAACAGTGACATCTATATTAAAGGTTTCGGAGATCCGACCCGGTCCCCTGAGGATATTAGAGCGATAGCCTGTGATTTGATAGACCAATATAGTATTAAAAAAATAACAGGTGATATTGTCCTGGATGATAGTGCTTTTTCTCCCGGAGAATTTTTAGGCAGGGGATGGATGTGGGATGATGAAAATCCTTTGATTGGCTCCTTCATTATAAAGGGGGAAAATGCAGTAGAGCCCAGAATTTCTTATTATAAACAGATGAGTAACGGCTGGGGAGAAATATTTTGTCAGGAACTATACAGGCAAGGAGTAAAAATTGACGGGGAATTAAGGATTGGCAAAGTAGATGAAAACCTTTCGGTCAAGGCAATGTTTTATTCTGAGCCATTAGATGAGATATTGACTCATATGATGATAATGAGTGATAATCAAAGTGCTGAAGCAGTGTTTCGTTCCCTGGCGCTGGTGGATGACCTTGTTGATATCTCAACAATAAATAATTCAATCACTGCTATGTCAGACACAATTTTTGACAAACTATTACTTCAATGGGGAGAAGATTATGTTATTGTAGATGGTTGTGGGCTTTCAGAATATAATTTAGTAACTCCTACACAGGTTGTAAGTGCAATTTCCTACTTGTTTGACCAATATGGTACTGAAATATTGCAATACTTTGCGAATATAAATGAAAGAGGCACTATTAGGGAAAGATTCCCCTTTCAAGTCTGGGCAAAGACGGGAAGTTTGCCGTCATCCTCCGGATTAGCAGGTTTTATGCAAACCAAGAACAATAGAGATATTGTTTTCTGTTTAATTGCAAACAACTTTTCCGGCGAACAGAACAATCCGAAAGAATTTGAGAACAATATAATAGAATACATTTACGAGAATTATTAAGAATGAAAAGCTATAACTTTATTCATTTTGTGTTATAAAATTAAAAATATCAAAATTCAAACAATCTTTTCCTGTTTTAAATTTTATTATTTTCTGTTAATATGATGAAAATTAAGTAGATTTCTGAAACTTAACAGTATCAACAAATGTTACCTCTTGTCTTTTAAAACATTTTAAATAATTAGGAAAGGATTAAATTATGTCAAAAAATGAAAAAAAATTAAATAGAAGCAATGAACAGGCAACTATACGTTATATGGTCTATTTTTTAATTTTTCTTCTTTACCTGATTCCTATCATAATTGTAATCATGCATGGCTTTAGCGATTATTTTCAATTATTTCGGAGAGTAACCGCATTGACAGGGATATCATCACTCTTTATTGCTATTATTCTTAGTTCACTGGTTAGACAAAGTAAAAAATTATTTGGAACAGTCTATATCAAAATTCATCATTTTTTCTCAATCAGCGGTTTGATATTAATTACTCTTCATCCGATTATTATGGCCATAGACTTTGGTACTACCAGCATATTTGCCCTCAGTTTCAGTTCCTGGGATGCTTTTTTAACAAATGGTGGTCGGCCTGCATTATACCTGGCCTATATTGCCACCATTGCGGCAGTATTAAGAAAAAGTATAACAAAATACTGGAGATATTTTCACAGTATTATTTATTTTGCTTTTATCTTTGGGGCGATACATGGGTTACGAATGGGGAGCAATTTAAGCAGCCCAATACTGTACGGACTCTTCATAATTATGATTGCAGCAGTTATTGCTAACTTTTTCTATAAGAGATATTTGAATACTTGATATCCTTAACATAATTACTCTAATAAAATATTTCTGAATTACCCAAATATTCTGAATATGAATAAAGGGAATAATCTTTAGAAATCCAGATATAATTTAAGAAAAGGAAGCAATATAGATGTTAACATTTAATTCAATTTATTTATTATTATTGATACCTGTCTTTGTTGGATGGTTTGCCCAATGGAGAGTACAGCAGAGTTTTTATAAATATCTTAATGTAACTAATAAAAAAGGTATAACAGGTACGGAAATTACTCAAACTCTTTTATCACATCATGAAATAAACATTCCAGTTTTAGAAAGTAAAAGAGTGATGGTGAATTATTACAATCCACAGGACAAGACTTTGCACATTTCCGGAGAAGTTGCCAGAAATAAATCGATTACTTCAATGGGTATTGTAGCCCATGAAGTAGAACATGCCCTTCAGGATAAACAGGGTTGCAGATTTATGGTTTTGCGAAACAAGATGGCAAAAAATTTGGCATTGCTTGGACAGTTCAGCCCTTTAGTGTTTATCTGGGGGATTTTCTTTCGAAATTCAATATTCATCTACCTTGGCGTAATTTTATTATTTGGTATGTCATTATTTGCTCTAATTTCACTGCCGGTGGAAATAAATGCCAGCAAAAGAGCCCTGGAAACATTGAAAAAATTAAAAATTGCAGACAAAGAAGAAATAAAGATGGTAGCTACCGTATTACGCAATGCAGCATTGACTTATTTTGTAGGGGCAGGACAAAGGATAGCAACTTTTCTATTTATTGTTATGATTCTGTTTATGTCACATCAAATATAATAGCAAATTTAAGTTTAATCCCTTTTATCCTTTTTCAGGTTATAGTAAAATAAGGGATAGAAATATTTATATGGATGCCGGTATTTATTTCAACAGACATTTATTGGAGAAATAGAAAGAAAGGATAATGATGATAAAAGTTATAAAAAGAAATGACAAGATACAATATTTTGATAAAAATAAGATTATTAATGCAATTGTACAGGCTATGAGGGAAACAATTAAAGGTGTAGACAAAGAAATTGCTGCCAATATAGCAAAAAAGATAGAGAAAGATTTAAAAAATTCTAAAGAAAGTGTGACTGTTTCTGATATTCAGGAAAGAGTTGAAACGGAATTAATGAACAGTGAGAGAAAAGATGTAGCGAAGACCTATATCCTATATCGGGAACAGCGTGACAAATTAAGAGGAATCTCTTCTGCTAATCATAAAATATTAACAGATGAATTTATAAGTAAATATAAGCATATGCCGAATCCCTTCCCTTCTCAATTAGGGCAATTTGTGTATTATAGAACTTACTCCAGGTGGCTACCATTTGAAAAAAGAAGAGAATACTGGTGGGAAACTGTTAGAAGGGCAGTAGAATTTAATTGTAATTTAGTACGAACCAGCCAGCAGGAGGCAGAGGCTTTATATGATAATATCTATCATCTAAAACAATTTTTAGCAGGCCGAACATTGTGGACTGGCGGAACTGAAGTCAGTTCGAAATATCCTATGGCGAATTTTAATTGCAGTTTTACTGTGATGGACAAGTTCAGTGCTTACAAAGACTTATTTTATCTTTTAATGATTGGTTCCGGAGTAGGGGTAAGAGTTTTAAAGTCAGATGTACAAAAATTACCAAAAATAAGGACTAATATAAAGATTATTCATGAGGCTTACAATCCAAAACCCAAAGAAAAAAGAGAAGATTTGACCAGTATTTATTTCGAAAATGAAACCGCCCATATCGTAGTAGGAGACAGTAAAGAAGGATGGGTTCAGTCATTAGATTACTATATAAGTATTCTATCAAAAAAAGAATTCAGACAAATCCATACAGTTATATTTAACTATGATCATGTGAGACCTAAAGGAGAAAAACTAAAAACCTTTGGAGGAACTGCATCGGGATATGAAAGTTTGGAGAAGATGTTCACAAAGATTGACAAGGTGGTAAAGAATAATTGTTTTGGCAATTGGAAAAAATTAAGACCGGTTGATTGCATGGATATTGCTAATATCATTGGTCAGAATGTAGTGGTTGGCGGAGTCCGCAGAACCAGCGAAGTTATATTATTTGACCCGGATGACCAGGATATTTTAAATGCTAAGAATAATTTATATGAGCAGATTGACGGAAAATGGGTAAAAAATGAAGAAATAGACTATCGAGAAATGAGTAATAATAGTATTTTTTATACTTCCAAGCCAAGTAGAGAACAACTTTCCTGGCATGTTCAACAGATGAGATATAGCGGTGAACCAGGCTTTATGAATGCAGAAGCGGCTGCTAAAAGAAGGCCAAATTTAGAAGGAGCTAACCCCTGTATGGAGGTTTTGCTGGATAGGGAGCAGATGTGTAACTTAACCACAGTGAATGCTATGGGATTTACACAAGATGGAAAATTGAACAAAAAAGAATTATTTGAAGCTCAGCGTCTTTCTGTTCGAGCAGGTTTCAGAATGACCTTTCTGGATTTAGAGTTAGATCAGTGGGATGTTAAACAGAAAAGGGATAGACTGGTTGGCTGCAGTCTGACCGGCTGGCAGGATATGGTAAATGCTACAGGCATGTCAGCAGAAGAACAGTCTCAATTAAGAAAAGAGTTAAGAGAAGTTGCCCATAAAGAAGCAGATTTCTATGCCAAAAAACTTGGAGTCAACCCACCTTTATTGGTTACTTCTATAAAACCGGAAGGTACCGCGACACAGCTTCCCGGAGTCTCCAGTGGTGTACACTATTCGCACGCACCCTATTATATAAGAAGAGTTCGCATAAATGCTTCTGACCCGTTGTTAAAAGTTTGTGAAGAATTAGGATATGACATAAAACCGGAAAATGGCCAGACTGAAGAAAATTGTCGCACTAAGGTTATTTCTTTCCCTTGCACGGCACCGGAAGGGAAAACCAAGAAAGATATTTCTGCAATAGAACAATTGGAAAATTACAAAGCTTTTCAGAAAGAGTATACTGACCATAATACTTCTATTACAGTACATGTCAGAAATGAAGAATGGGAAGAAGTGGAAGAATGGTTATGGAATAACTGGGATGATATTGTTGCAGTGAGTTTTGTTTCTTTAGATGATAGTTTTTATGCCCAGATGCCATATGAAGAAATTAGCAAGGAAGAATACGAGAAGAGAGCTGAAGAAATGGTTCATTTTATCCCATCACTTATCTCTAAATATGAAAAAGATGAATTGTTAATTGATTTAGGAGATGAATCTTGTGCCAGCGGAGCTTGCCCGATCAGATAAGGTTATTATTTAGGTATAATAAATAGCTGAAGATTGAAAAAGAAAGCTATTTTAAAAATAAATGATGATGATTTATTTCTTGTAATAACTTTTTTTATAACTCAGTTTTTACTATAAAGGAATAAATCAGAAGTATTACTCCAAAAGTAATTGCCATGTCTGCTATGTTAAGAATGCCAGTCCTTAAATTGCCTATTCCGAAATTAAGAAAATCTATGACTACTCCTTTATGGATGATGCGGTCGATCAGATTACTAAAACCACCACTGATTATCAAAGCCAGAGATAGATATGATAAAGCTGATAATGACTTAGAGGAGAAATAGTAAATTAAAAGAAGAAACAACATTACAGATACTAATATAGTAAAGACTAAGAATCTGAATTCATGAGAAAATGATGAGCCCATACTCAAAAAAGCACCTTCATTTTTTGCCAGTTGCAGTCTTATTGTATCTCCTAATAAACTGATTATTGTACCAGGTTTTATCAAAGATTTTGCAGCATATTTGCTGATTTGGTCAAATCCGATGCAAATAGCAGATATAAATATTATTAAGACTGTCTTGTTATGTAAAAACATAATTACCTTTTTGTTAAAATTATGGAATATAACTCTATTTTATAAATATTTTCCTACTTTCCATCTGTGAGAGTAGTCTCTAAAGCCTGTATTTGTATATATTACCATAGATATGAATAAATTAAACTGAAATAATATTTTTATAACCGGCAAACACCTCAGAAAGAGGGTGTTTCTAAAACATCTCAAACACCATTTGGTTATTTTTAAGACCTTGATTTAAAGGTACCTGGATGGTCATTAGCAAGGGTTTTTAAAGAGTTTTAATTATTTCTTAAAAAAAGTAATATATATCAAAGTATATAAATTATTATTGAAATAGAAAATAATGCTAATATTTAAGCAAGATAAAGCAGGATGGCAAAAAAGTGAGTTATACTCCCTCCCAGCACAAACAAATGCCAGATAGTATGGTGATAACGTATTTTTGGTGCCAAAAAAAAGAATACCCCGAATAAATATAAAAATCCCCCACCAACAATCCATAATAGCATATTTACGGGAACAGCTTTAAGTAATGGCTTGGTCGCTGAAATTATAAGTAGCCCCATAATCAGATATAGAAATACAGAAATAACTTGAGTCTTTTTAAATAATAATATTTTCATAAATATACCCATCAAGGCGATTCCCCACACTAAACCAAAAAGAGTCCATCCCCAGGAACCATGCAGGGAGATAAGGGTGATTGGAGTATAAGAGCCGGCAATTAGGAGAAATATTGCTGAATGGTCAAAAATCTGAAAGGTCTTTTTTGTTTTGTTCTCCGGTAAACCATGGTAAATAGTTGACGCAAGGTAAAGAATCACCAGCGTTGAACCATAAATCGTAAAGCTTACTATATGCCAATAACTTCCTTTATGAAGAGCCATATCAAGAAGGATAAAAAGACCGATAATACTTAGCAGGGTTCCAATGCCATGGGTGATGGTATTTGCCTTTTCCTGATAAGCCATATTCATTGAGGCTATTTCTGCATTTTCAACACCCTTTTCAACTAAGTTATTTATGAAATTTTTGATTGTTAGCATTAATAGTTAATCTACCTTTTTGTTGAATTTTTATAACAAGTGAGAGGGGAAAATTATTTGTTATAAATATATATTGTAAATAAATAACCGAAAAAATTATATCACAAGAGTTGTCAACAGTAAAGATATAATCAAAGTCACTATGCCTTTCTATGACATGTAATAATAAGGGGCAAGCTATTTTAACCATCATCCATTATTAATAAGAATTTCGGGAATCTTTGTATTTCAGGCAAGATTTTTACGGTATTGATAACGAGAATTATGATCAAGAATTTTTTTTCTTAACCGTATACTGATTGGGGTTATTTCTATTAATTCATCGTCCTGTATAAATTCCAAAGCCTGTTCAAGAGTAAAATCCTTAGGTTTTTCTAAACGTAAAGCATCATCGGAACCGCTTGCCCGCATATTGGTAACATGTTTTTTCTTATTAACATTCACTTCCAGGTCGTTATCTCTTTTGTTTTCCCCAACAATCATTCCCTGATACACTTTAGTTGTCGGTCCAATAAATAAATTTCCCCTACCCTGGGCATTGTAAAGTCCGTATGTGCTGGAAATGCCATCTTCGAAGGCTATTAACACACCCTTAGATCGGGATGGAATATATCCTTTATGCGGTTGATATTCAAGAAAAACATGATTCATTATTCCTTTGCCCTTTGTCAGAGTAAGAAGTTCATTGCGAAAACCAATCAATCCTCTTGCAGGAATTTGGAATTCAAGTCTAAGTTGGTCAGAAGAAAAATCCTGCATATTTACAAGCTCTGCTTTACGTATACCACAAACACGCATTACTGTACTTAAATATTCCTTTGGTATGTCACAAGTCATTAGTTCTATAGGTTCATATTTTTTATTGTCAATATTCCGAAAGATTACTCTTGGTTTTGAAACCTGAAATTCATATCCTTCTCGGCGCATTTTTTCAATAAGTATAGAAAGATGCAACTCACCTCTTCCGGATACCCGAAAAGTATCCATTGTGTCAGTCTCTTCGACTTTCAGGCTCACATTAGTATCAATTTCTTTAAAAAGCCGTTCTCTTAGATGTCTGGAAGTAACAAAACTACCTTCCCTTCCGGCAAAAGGACTGTCATTAACTTTAAAATCAATAGTAAGAGTAGGCTCATCAATAATAATATTTGAGAGTGCTTCCGGATTATCAGGTGCTGCAATTGTTTCACCAATATTTGCATCTTCAATTCCTGCCAGTGCTACGATTTCTCCGGAAAAAACATGTTTTGATTCAATTTTATCTAAACCTTCAAAGGTAAAGAGCTTTACCACTTTCCCTTTGACAAGTCTACTATCCCTTTTTATAAGGGTTACGTTTTGTCCCTGTTCTATTTTTCCCCGCACTACTAAGCCAATGGCTATTTTCCCTACATAATCATCGTAATCCAGATTAGTAATAAGCATCTGAAGATTACTTTTGTTGTCTATTACTGGAGAAGGAACTTTTTTCACAATAGTTGAAAACAGTGCTTCCAGGTTGTTTTCCATGCGATCTGGTGAAAAACCTGCAGAACCTAATTGTGCTGATGTATAAATTACCGGAAAGTTGATTTGTTCATCATTAGCGCCTAACTCAATAAATAAATCATATATTTCATTCAAAACTTCTTCTGGCCGGACATTAGCCCGATCTACTTTATTGATTATGACAATGGGAACAATATTTAATTCCATGGATTTTCGTAATACAAATCGTGTCTGGGGCATTGGTCCTTCAAAGGCATCGACAATCAAAAGAACACCATTTACCATTCTTAGTATTCTTTCTACTTCTCCGCCAAAATCCGCATGTCCGGGAGTATCAACAATATTTATTTTTACATCGTTCCAATGTACAGAGGCATTTTTGGAAAAAATAGTAATACCTCTTTCCTGTTCCATGTCATTGGAATCCATTATTCTTTCTTTTACCTTCTGATTTTCCCGGAATGTTCCACTTTGTTTGAGCATAGCGTCTACAAGGGTAGTCTTACCATGGTCCACATGGGCAAT
>Ga0172377_10007119_pt1 | contig 11513 bp, 8 predicted proteins | sample Pumphouse3metaG_FD_119749 | JGI IMG/M metagenome (GOLD analysis project Ga0172377, IMG submission 119749) | Leachate microbial communities from a municipal landfill in Southern Ontario, Canada - Pumphouse #3 metaG | ecosystem: Engineered > Solid waste > Landfill > Unclassified | place: Canada... | reverse complement strand
TTACGAACGGCTTCAATATGGGCTTTAGTTGGATAGCCAAAATGATTTTTAAAGCCATATTCAGGGTAGTGTTTATCTAGCATTAACATATAATCATCTCTGGTTTCTTTGGCAATTATTGAGGCTGCCGCAATTGAAATACTTCTTTCATCGCCATGAATAAGGCTTTCAAAAGGTATAGCAATATCTTGTAAATCCATCGCATCAGATAAAATATAATCTGGTTTTATCTTTAACTGTTCAATCGCTATCATCATTGCTTTTCTAGAAGCTCTTAAAATATTGATTTGATCAATTTCAGCTGCGCCTACAAAACAAACACCAATCGCTAAAGCATTTTCTTTAATCAATGGCAGTAAGGCTTGACGTTTCTTTTTAGACAACTTTTTCGAATCATTAACGCCGTCTAATTTGACGCCTTTTTTTAAGATAACCGCTGCCGCAACAACCGGTCCAGCTAAAGGACCTCTGCCCGCTTCATCCACCCCACAAATATATTCAAATCCGGCATCAGATAATTTATTTTCAAATTCATAAAGGTCTATCAAAACAAACCCCTCCAAGTAATCCTTTTTTTAAATCATCTAAAAGCGTCAAGAAACTTTGTTCAAGATTGGGTTTACCTTGTTCCAGTAAGTAACCGCGTTTTATGGCTAGATGATTGAAAAATGTTATTGTGTCAGTAAATTCAACTTTATAAAACTCTTTAAGTCTGTTTGGGTAATATTTCTCCATAAACTCAGCTGCGTAATACGCAAGTTTTTCATTCGGTAATAAAGTTTCTTTTATCGCCCCAGATAAAGCCAGATGATAGCCCACTTGTTCGTTTTCAAACTTAGGCCATAAAACACCTGGTGTATCAAGTAAGTGAATATCATCATCTAAATAGACCCAATGTAATTGTTTCGTAAATCCGGGTTTAGGGTTTGTTCCCGCAATCTTCTTATTCGTAATCGCGTTGATTAGGGTAGATTTTCCAACATTCGGTATCCCGACGATCATGGCTTTAACACTGACTTTTTGATACCCTTTCGCTTTTTTCTTTTCAATGATTGGGGTTAACATTTCTAAAGTCTTTACTTTTATTTGTATTAAGTTCGTTCTTTTAAGCGCATCAATGATGATATAGTCTTCCATTTTTTCAGACCGAATCACTTCTTTTAAAGTGGTAAGGTCAGCTAAACTAGATTTGTTAAATAAGTAAAGCGTTGGTTTATTTCCTTTTATAGATTCAAGATCCGGATTTAATGAACTAATAGGGGCTCTAGAATCTAAAAGAAGGTAGACGATATCTACCTTTTTGATTGCTTCTTTTACTTCCTTTTTTGTTTTGGCCATATGGCCAGGGTACCATTGTATCATGACAATAACCATGGCCATTTCATTAATCTAACATGGACAGAACCTAAAATATCTTTTTCATCAACAAACCCAAAACTCCTTGAGTCTTTTGAAAATTGAATATTATCGCCTAACAATAAATATTTATGTTTGGGGATAACATAACTAACTTCTTCGATTAAGTGTTTCATAATTGATCGGGCACTATTATCGGTTATGGTCTGAATCAAAACATCATTTACATATAATTCTATATAGTTATCAAACTCCTCATAATCTATCGAATCACCTGGTAATCCCCAAACTCGCTTGACAAAATATTTGTCAGAAATAGTCGTTGGAATCGGTTCAAAAGTTATCGGGTTAATATTGGGGTAATGAATCGCATTCATGACAACGATCTCTTCTCGATCGATTGATAAATTTAATTGCCAAACAAACACCTTATCTCCATCATGTAAAGTGGGTTCCATTGAACTTCCTGAAACATCCGCAGTCTTAATAAAAAAGGTTTGAGCAAATAATATAAGGATAATCGCAAGAATAATAAATTGTATAAAATCATAGAATTTATAACTCTTAATCAAGTAAGATTTTTGAACGTTGCCTATTAAATGGTATCCCAAAAATGCTAGACTAATAAATAGTGTAAAAATTAATAAACTAAGAAGAATTGTAATCGCGCCGGTGCTGGAAAAACGAGCCATATTATTGGCTAAAAATATAGTTGATAAAATCAATAACACCACACCAACTATAAAGACAACCACTAGTTTAACAATAATGCTTTTTTCGATTTGCCCTAAGGCTTCAGCTTGGACTGGTTCTTCAATCTCACTATTACTTAATATTTTTAAAGCTTCTTTAATTTTCATTAATCATATTCTCCAGTTCTCTTTCGGTAACGAGGACTTGTCGCGCTTTCGTGCCTTCATTGGCTGATACAATACCTTGAGCTTCTAGGGTTTCAACTAACTTTTGAGCACGGTTAAACCCGATACCAAATTGTTTTTGAATCGCATTTATAGAAGCATTTTGTTCTTGAACAACAAATTGTGCCACTGGAAGTAATAAGTCATCTGCCTCAATTGTTTCTTTCTTAATTGAGAAGTTTTGTAATCCCGCATGATCAATTAGATAATGTGGTTCTATTTGGTCTCTAATAAAGTCTGTTACAGCTTCAATCTCAGCGTCTTTTAAGAATGCCCCTTGGAGACGAATTGGTCTTTCTGCTGCTTTATATAACATGTCTCCTCGACCTAATAATTGTTCAGCACCCATCCCATCTAAAATGGTAGTTGAGTCTGTGAATGATGACACTCTAAAAGCAATTCTTGTAGGAATGTTCGCTTTAATAGTCCCTTTAACAACGTCTGTAGTCGGTCTTTGGGTTGCGACTAATAAATGAATTCCAGCCGCTCTTGCTTTTTGCGTTAATCTTTGAATTGAATTTTCAACTTCACTGCCACTAACCATCATTAAGTCTGCTAATTCATCGATGATAATCACAATATAAGGCATCTTTTCTAAACTATAATCTGTTTCAGCCTTTTCATTATAGCTGTCTAAGTCTTTGGTTCTTGATTGAGCAAATCGTAAGAAACGTTTATCCATCTCTTCACAAGCCCAGTTCAAAGCGGTTGCGGCCATTTTTGCATCCGTGATTACTGGTGTTGCTAGATGCGGTATCTCATTATAAATTGACAATTCTACCATCTTTGGGTCAATTAAAATAAATTTCAAATCATCCGGATGGTTTTTCATCAACAAACTCATAATAATTGTGTTCACACAAACAGATTTACCACTATTGGTTGCCCCTGCGATAAGCCCGTGTGGCATTTTCTTGATATCTGCGAAAATGTTGTTACCGTCAATATCGACCCCTAAAGCAATCTTTAATGGGTGTGTTTTATCATTTATAAATTCCAAATCAGAAACGACATTTCCAAAAGCAACTATTTCTGCCTGTCCGTTTGGTAACTCTAGCCCGACATAAGGTTTTCCTGGAATCGGTGCTTCAATTCTTAAGCTCTTTGCCGCAAGATTCATCATTAAGTTATCTTCAATGTTTTTGACTGCCTTAACGTTAACGCCAGGTTCTAGTTCAATTTCATGACGGGTAACTGTCGGTCCTTTGATAATTCTATGAACTTTACCTTGAACGCCAAATTGGGCTAAAGTTTCATTGACTTTAGCTTCTTGTTCAATCAACCAGTCCGGTCTAGCATTTTGGTCACGTTCTACTTTTGAGAACATATCAGGGGTAGGAAACTTATACACCACTCTAGGCTTTCTAGTAGGCATTGGTTTTGAGGTAACTTCAATTGGTTTTTGGTCCTCTAAAGGATTTGGTTCATAGGCTTCAACTGTTTCAGATTTAGGCTTAATATAGGATACTTTAGGTGTTTCACCTGTATTAAAGCGTCTCATTAAGGTTGGCTTTTCTTTTTCTTCTGGTGTAACAACAGGCATGTCTACAACCGGTTCATCTTTCGTGAATAGTTCATCTAAAGGTGATTTATAGGCTGGTTTAGGTTCTTCAAAACGTGGTTTTTCATTGCTTGGAGGTATATTTACTTTATCAAAAGTAGGCTTTTCTGTTTTACCTCTGTAAGGCACTTCGATTGAAGTTTCTTTCTTTCTTGGGTCAACATACTTTCTCGTGTTATCGATAACTGCACCTTCTCCAAACACTTCTTTTCGAGCTTCATTATCAATAATGACTGATTTAAACTCACGATAGTTTTGTCTATCTTCCATCGGATTATCTCTAATAAAGTCAAACTTCTTCGCAACGTCTCCGGTATCTTTGTTGACGTGTGGCGCAACTGTAACGTCTTTTACGGCTAATCCAAAAATCGGCGATATATAATCCGTCGGTTTATATTTTGTTTTTTGATTTGTTTTTAAGCCTTCAATTTTTACAAATTGAGGAATTTTAAACGTTTCTTCTTGTTTAGGTTTGGGTGGAACTATCGGTGAACGATTAAATAAACTCACGATATCTCTCCTTTTTTAATTTCTTCATATAATTCATCAATATTAAAATCTTCTTCAGTGGTTCTAAAAACACTTTTTGAATATATTTTATAAGTTTCTTCACCGACGATTTGAACAACCTGAAGACAGATTTTCATAATGACAAGGTCGGTTAGTTTATCAACCGTAACTTTTTTAATCCAATAAGCCGGGTTTAAAGCATTTAAGGCGCCTGAGATAGTCTTACCAATTCTTTTCGTCTTTAGGTCACCTGCCACTTTTACGACTTTGGTATCGCTAATTTTAGTTTTTGTATCATATAAGCTTTTAATTTGAGCTAAGGTTCGATTGCGAAACATCGTTAGAATTTTCGCCTGCATTAACTCATCCACTCGATTTGAAACATAGTGTGTCAGTTTTAACGTTTCATCTAAAGTTAGTTCTAATAAGGGGTATTTACTGGTAGGGTAATACTTCTTTGAAATATCGGTTGTTAAATCAATTATAGTGGTCTTTAAGTGAGGAACTAAACCAACTTCTTTTCTTATTTCTTTATCCTTTAATATTGTTTTGGCATCATCAATCAACATTTGTATTTCTAGTTGATCAATTTCAAGTGTGGTTTTTTTTGATCGTTTATTTTTTCGGTTCAGTGAGACAATTACACTGTATATATACAACAATGATAAAAGGAGAATCCCAAAAAAGATACCCGATAAAAAGACTACTAAATATTTCCAATCCAAAAAATCAGTCCACATGAGCTATCTCCTTTCTTATATTATACCAAAAATGGTAAAAAAATATAACCAGAATATCTTTCCATTATCTTTACATCTAAACATTGAAAAAAAATGGAAAGTATGTGATAATGAATAAGGTGATTAAATGAAAAAATACTTAATTGGAATCGATTTAGACGGAACAACTTTAAATGCCGCTTCAGAAATCTCAACAGAAACCCTCGCCTATTTAAAATATGTTGTCAAACAAGGCCATAAAATTGTTATTGCGACGGGAAGACCCTATCGCGGGTGTCGTGAATTTTATGATGCGTTAGGCTTAGACACACCGCTTATTTGTGATAACGGGAGTTCAATTTATAAGGCAAATGATCCTTTGTTTGAACCGGTTTATTTAAAAATAAAGAAATCAATAATTGATAAATTATTTAAATTTTCCAAAGATCACATTGAAACAGCCTTTTATAGTGTCGAAGATCAACTATTTGTCTTTAGACCTCAAGAACGTTTAAGTTTCTTATATCATTTAAACCATAACACTTTGGTAACAGAAACACCCTTTGACAAACCAGGACTACCGGAACCCTATGGCATAATGATGGCGATTAGAAGACCCTTTGACCTTCCTTTTGAATCCTTCTTAGAATTTGAAACAGAAGGCTTACTAACCTTTAGAAGTTGGGGTAAAGACATGAATAATGCCGTTTATGAGGTCTATCAAAAAAGAGCTTCTAAAGGCGATGCGATTTTACATGTTGCCTCCTATTTAGGAATTCCCCGTGAAAATATTATTACCTTTGGTGATGGTCTTAATGATGTTGAACTCTTAAAAGTAGCGCATCATGGGGTTGCCATGAAAAATGCCGTTATAGAAACAAAAGAAGTCTCAGATGCGATTACCGAATTTGACAACCATGAAAATGGATTGATTAAATATTTAGATGAATATTTGAAAAAAGACGCCAGCTAGCGTCTTTTTTTCTATTTAAGTTCTTTTAACTTCCAAATATCTTTGTTGTATTCGCTAATCGTTCTATCAGTTGAGAAGTATCCTGATTTAGCGGTATTGATGATGGTTTTTTTAATCCATGATTCTTGATCTTGATAAGCTTTATTGGCTTTTGCTTGAGAACTTCTATAAGAATCAAAGTCTTTTAAGATAAAGTATTGATCTCTTTTTAGAAGACTATTTTGGATTTCTTCAAATTCATTTTTGTTAACTTTTTCAAAGAAACCATTTGTTAATTGATCAATAACTCTTCTAAGTTTAGGATTATTGTTGTAGATTTCCATTGGATTATAGTTGCCATTATTTTCATACTCAGTCACTTCTTTAGCGGATAAACCAAAGATAATGATGTTGTTTTTACCAACCAAATCATGAATTTCTACGTTTGCCCCATCCATGGTTCCAAGGGTGATGGCGCCATTCATCATAAATTTCATATTACCTGTCCCGGAAGCTTCTTTTGAAGCGGTAGAGATTTGTTCAGAGATGTCTGCTGCAGGCATAATAGATTCTGCATAGGTCACATTATAGTCTTCAACAAAGGCAACCTTGATATATTTAGAAATTTCTGGATCATTATTAACTTTATCTTGAATGGTATTAATCAATTTGATGATCTTCTTTGCGAAATAGTATGTTGGTGCACTTTTAGCCCCGAAGATAAATGATTGCGGGTGGAAATTACGTCTTAATTCTGGATTTTCCTTTAACTCATTATAAAGATACATAATATGTAAGGCATTCATTAATTGACGTTTATATTCGTGTAACCTTTTCACATGAATATCAAAGATACTATTGGGATCTAATTCAACCCCAATTTGATTTTTAATCTTTTCAGCTAAATGCGTTTTTCTGGCCAGTTTCATCGCTGCAAAACGTTTTTTGAAATTCTTATCGTCTTTATATTTCAATACTTTTTCTAGTTGTCCAGGTTTGCTAATCCATTCAGACCCAATGGTATCATTTAAAAGGCTAACCAATTCAGGATTGGATTGTAATAGCCATCTTCTATGAGTAATACCGTTGGTCTTATTATTAAACTTGTGTGGGTAAAAATCATTGAAGGTCTTCATTGTGATGTTTTTCAAGATATCGGTATGAAGAGCAGCTACGCCATTAACACTAAATGAACCAACAATTGCTAAGTTAGCCATATGAATTTGACCATCTTTTAAGATACTCATTTCATAGACTTCTGAAGCGTGTTCACCATATTTTTCTTTAACTTCAATCTCAAAACGACGGTGAATTTCTTCAGTAATGGTATAAATTCTTGGTAGTAAAGGTTGGAATAATCGGATTGGCCATTTTTCTAAAGCTTCAGCTAATATCGTGTGGTTTGTGTAAGCGACACAGTTTTTGGTAATATTCCAAGCATCTTCCCATTCAAAACCTTCTTCATCGACTAAAACGCGCATTAATTCAGGAATAATCAGGGTTGGATGCGTATCATTAATATGAAAAACAGCATATTTATCTAAGTTCCTTAAAGAGCCAAATTCAGCCTTATGTTTTCTTAAAATAGTATTAACCCCTGCTGCAGAAAACAAATACTGTTGTTTAAGTCTTAATATTTTACCTTCGTCTGTATCATCATTCGGGTATAACATTTCACTGATTTGTCTTAATTTTTTATGGTATTCAAACGTACCACCCATATTATGGTATTTATCAGATGGTTCTGTATTCCATAATCTTAAGGTGTTGACTACACCATTATTGTAACCAATAATAGGCACATCATATGGGACTGCTTTAACATACTCAGCGTTCTTATGGTTAACTTTAAGTTTACCTTTTGAATCTACTTCTATTTCAATATGACCATAAAAAGGGACTTCAACAGATTCTTCATTACGTCTAACTTCCCAAACGTGAATATCTTTTAACCAATGATCTGGGTATTCAACTTGATACCCATTTTCAATCGATTGTTTAAAAAATCCATAACGGTATCTAATACAGTTTCCATGAACAGGCATTTTTAAAGCAGCGGCACTATCCAAGAAACAAGCTGCTAATCTTCCTAGCCCACCGTTTCCTAAACCCGCATCTGATTCCATATGTTCAATTTCATTAATATCTAAACCTAAATCTTCAAAAGCTTCTTTAGTCACATCATAAAGCCCAGCATTCATTAAATTGTTTGTGATCATGCGTCCCATTAAAAATTCCATCGAAAAATAGTATACTTGACGTTTGTCGCTGACTTTTTTGTTGGTTTCAATCCAATCATGGGCAATATATTCCTTAACCAGTTCACCTAAGGCAACATATTGTTGATAACTATTCGATTTTTCAAACGGAATCGCATAAGTCATTTCAACTCTATTTTTAAAATTCTTTATAAATGTTTCTTTATCCTTAAAGTAATTCATATTGTATTCTCCTTTTTTAAACCAACTTATTATAACATATGAAGCACCATTAAATCGGTCTATAAGGACCTGCAACCGATTTCATTTTAGTTATTGCTTAACTTTAAAATCGTTACTGAAAGCGGACTTACAAGCATCTTGACGTGATAGGCTTGATTGTGTTTAGCTTCATCAAAACTAAAGAGCGGCTTACCATTGTATTGATTAGAGCCTCCATATTTTGTAAGATCACTATTCATAATCTCAATATATTGACCTTTTTTTGGAACCCCTAACTCAAATCCATGATACACGTTCGGGGTTAAGTTTAATACGACCACGACAAACGAACCATCATTCGCATATCTTAGAAATGAGAAAATCGATTGTTCCGCATTCGTAGAGTCAATCCATTTGAACCCACTTGGATCATGGTCTTTTTCATATAAAGCTTTTTCACTTCTAACAAGCCATAACATGTCTCTAACAAATACGTTTGCCTTAGAATGACTATCAAACTGGAATAGGTTCCAATCTAAATCTTTATTGACATCCCATTCCGCAAAATGGGCAAACTCTTGACCCATAAAAAGTAATTTCTTGCCAGGATGCGTTGCCCACAAACCAATTAAGGCTCGATAATTGGCAAATTTCTGCCAGTAGTCGCCTGGCATTCTGGTAAGCAGTGTCCCTTTCCCATGAACCACTTCATCATGGCTAAACGGTAAAACAAATTGTTCACTAAAAGCATAAGTTAATCCAAATGTAATATCTTCATGATGCCATTTTCGATAAATAGGATCTTTCTTAAAATAACGTAAGACATCATTCATAAAACCCATATTCCATTTATAATTAAACCCTAATCCACCGGCATCTACTGGTTTAGTAACGCCAGGATGTGCGGTCGAGTCTTCAGCCATTAATAAAACACGATCATCTTTTTTAAAAATATTTCTCGATAATTCCCTTAAAAACTCAATTGCCCCCGTGTTGGATCCATTTCTAGGATCACCCAAATAGTAAATAATGTTAGATACGGCATCCACTCTAAACCCATCAACATGAAAATACTCCATCCAATACAAAGCATTAGAGATTAAAAAACTTCTCGTAATGCCTTTCGATAAATCAAGGTTCGCAGTTCCCCAAACTTCATTTTCACGTTTCCATTTTTCATCATATTCATAGAGTGGTGAACCATCAAAGAAATAGAGGCCATGTGCGTCTTTACAGATATGACCTGGAACCCAGTCCATAATGACCCCAAAACCTTCTTGGTGAAGTCGATCAATCATATACATTAAGTCTTTAGGCACTCCATAACGTGATGTAGCGGCATAATATCCTGTGCCTTGATAGCCCCACGAATCATCTAGTGGATGTTCATAAATAGGCATTAATTCGACATGGGTAAAGTTTTGTTCTCTAAGGTGTTTGATCAATTGCTCAACAATTTCATTGAACTTGAAAAACATCCCATATTTTCTTCGCCAACTTCCTAGATGCAGTTCATAAATAATTAAAGGTTGGTCATAAACCTTTTTTTTATGATTAAACCATTCCGTATCATTCCATTCATAGCCCTCAATATCATAAACTTTTGAGGCTGTATTTTGCCTTTTCTCGGCAAAGGTTGCGTAAGGATCTGCTTTATACAATAAACTTGAGCCTGTATCAATACAGTACTTATACGCTGCCCATTCCAAGTTCCAAGGAATAGTAATACTCCAAACGCCACTCTCGTCAATCTTTTCCAAGTGGTGCGCATCATTATTCCACCCATTAAATTCCCCAATGACACTAACCTTACTCGCATTAGGGGCATAAACTGTAAAACGTGTTCCGACAATAATTCCTTTGTCATTTTTGATCAAAAAAGAACCAAAAATACTTTTCGCATCATAAAGTCGCCCTTGGTTAAAAAAATAAGCATCTTCACTAGATAATTTAAACATAGTTTCCTCCCAATTTTCTCTATAATATTTTATCGATCGTATCTAAACTAAAGCCTTGATCATATAAGTATTTCTTGATTTTTGTTTGTAATTCATAACCTTCATACTTCTTTTGATATTTCTTTAGACCAATCTTATAATATTGATTGATGACCGCTTCCTCATTAAATTTGGTTTTATCTAAATACTTATCAATATAGATAGAAGTTTGATTTAGTTTATACCCTAATCCAACCATCTTTCGCATGATTTTTATTTTTGCTTTTTCATAATTATCCGCTTTTACCGTTAAACAAGCCGTTTGAACTTGAGATTCTAAATTAATATCGGTATGGTCTTTTAAGACTTTGTCAATCACATCTGGATGAATGCCTTTTTCAATCAACATATTTTTAAGTCTTTTTTCCCCATATTTTCTTTCATAACGATGGACAAAATCAGTCGCGTAAGATAAATCATTTAAATAACCTTTTTCTTTAAACTGTTTGGTTAGTTGTTCAATATACTCTTTTTTAGCATCTAGACCTCTTAAATACGCTTTAAATGCGTGAACACTCCTAGCCTTAGCGACGTAAACAACCGCTAATCTTTTAATTTTGGCAAGATCGTTTTGTTCAATTATTTCTCTAAATTCTTTTAATGATAAAACTTGGTTTTTCTTTAATTTATAATCTACCAGCACTGAGGTTTCTAAATGTACTACCTCATTATCAATGGTTAAATGATAACCATTTTTAACCCGTTTTATCTCTGTGATGACCATTAATTTAAACCTCCGGCATACAAAAGTGCTGCAGCTAATTGATTATCTAATACTTGTTTAAGCGATTCTGTTTTATAAAAGTCTACCAATGCTAATATGGTTGGTTCATCTAACCTACCACTGACCGTTAAACTATTAGCTTGTTGATATAATTCCACCATAGTCTTAAAATCATTATCAAACAACCCTGCTTCATAATTCCCACCAACAGACATATTAATCAAATATTGATAAGTTTCAATAAATGGGTTTGCATCCCCTAATTCATAGGTATCGCCTAAAACAGGATAAAGTAAACCTTTAATCCCTGTTTGGGCATGATATTTAGTTGGTACGATTCCGCCAGTAACTCGAGTC
>Ga0172377_10007118_pt1 | contig 11513 bp, 11 predicted proteins | sample Pumphouse3metaG_FD_119749 | JGI IMG/M metagenome (GOLD analysis project Ga0172377, IMG submission 119749) | Leachate microbial communities from a municipal landfill in Southern Ontario, Canada - Pumphouse #3 metaG | ecosystem: Engineered > Solid waste > Landfill > Unclassified | place: Canada... | reverse complement strand
GTGATCCTGAAAAAGGTATTCTATTCTGACATTAAAAAGTATTGAAATATTGTAGAGCATCTCGGCGTCAGGTAAAGATTCACCCCGCTCCCACTTGGAAATGGCTTTATCTGAATAATTAAGTCTGTTTGCAAGTTCAGCCTGAGTCATACCTTCTCTTTTTCTTAGGCAGGTAATGTTCTTAGCGATAATATCTTTAATACTCAGTTCTTTTGTCATAACCTCATTATAAATTGCAGCGATTTCTTTTGAAAGATAAACTCTACAAAAAGTAGAAACAGGAATCTACTTTTAGTTTCTTTATTATTCAATCTGATGAAAAGAAAATATATATGTAGGAGAATAATATGGAAAATAAGATTGAAATAAACAGTCAGGGCAAAACTGAGAGAACTGAGATAGAATCGACAAGAGAACTATTATTAAAAAGCGAGCGGAACAAAACTGTCCGGTGGGAAAACGTTATTCTGACTATCGCCCTATCGGTTATATATATTTTCACTTTGAGCTATGGAATAAGCCAATTGATCAATCCAGTCTATACAACTTCTGGCCAGGCAATTTTAATAGTCCTTCAGTGTATCGGAGGATTGGTTTTATCTGTTGCCCCTGACTTAGTGGAAAGATGGTTCCATATTAAAATGGGGTTCGCTGTCCGCTTTGCCATTGAATTATTCGGGATAATGGGAATTGTCTTAGGTGAAGGATGCCAGTTTTATTACAGGCTTTCTTATTGGGATGATATGCTGCATTTTACCTCGGGATTCGGAGTGGCTTTTTTAGGCTGCGCCGCCGTGGCCAATATTAATAAGGAATCACATTCAGGACATAAGATCCTGATTGCTATTTCTCTAGGTGTGTTGATTTCCTTTTCTATAGGCTTTCTATGGGAAATTATGGAATACTCTATGGATGTTTTATTCAAGACAAATATGCAGAAGTGTATGCCAGAGCTCACTGATTTGTTCAACGGCGGGAATACTGGGGCCGATCTAAATGGAACGGATGCAGAAATCGCGGCTTTTTTCCGCACCCCTGAAGGTTATCGCTACGCTTTAGCTGATACTATGACAGATCTGACTGACTGTTTTATCGGTAGTATGGCTTTTGTTTTAGTCGGGAACATAATCGCTCGGAATCATCCTAAAGCGTTCGAGAAGCTCATCGAGTTTAACGCTGGGAAAAGTCAGAGATAATTAATTAAACTAGAATAAATCCAGTCTTTTCGACTTTGCCGGCCTTTTCAGTGTATTATAGATAAAGAAGGCGGTGGCTTTAATTGTTTTTATGGTTGGAAAAGCTTAAAAAAAATCAAACCGCAGGAAAGGGAATTACACAGTGGAAGAAGAATTGACCGAATACATCAAAGTGATTAAGAATGATCCCCAGACTAGAGACAGGCAGGTCATGGAATATATTTCCGAGATTAAGACTATACACGACAGTTTTTTCGAAAATGGCATCAATCAGTATAATATTGATTGTAAGACCATGCTTCTTTCTTACTGTGAGAGGCTTTCCTATTATGATAAGTCAAGAACTAGTTTTGATACATATCTTCGCTACGCAGATTTTATTCAGACTAAGGCTAAACGCGAAATAGATTATCAGGCTTCTGCAGATAAAGATTCTGAGGAAATGAGTAAGACTGGCAAGGGTATCATCAATATTCTGACCGGAGTATCAAATTCTATCCCTAGCCCAGAATTCAGAGTTTATCTAGTGTTATTAGGTGTGGCGGTTTTTAAAGACGAAGGGTCCATCACTAAAAAGCAAAGGGAGTTTCTAGAAGAGGTATTTAAAAGTCTGCAGATAGCTGGTTAGATGAAATGCTGAAAAAGGCTCGAAGGAGCCTTTTTAAATATGTTTACTAAAAAGCTGCTAGTTTTGCGGCAGATTTTCTTCCGAGCGTGTATGTAAAGAATCCATTTACTTCATCAAGAGTATCGAATTTTGCCATAAAAAAGTAATCGCCCATACCATCGGCCAATATCGGAGGATTATTTTTGGCAAAGCAAATTTCCTTTTTGTATTTTGAGAGGACATCGTTCCAGTTGTGGATGTAATCTCCATTAAACCGCCGGCCCGAATAGGCGCAGTACATGGGAGGGATAGAAACATCCTCTTTATTCTTATCGAAGGCCATTACGTCAGCCCAGATTTTATATATATCTATTGAATATGCAAAGTCTATCATATCTGGGGTATAGCCGCCAGGGACTCTCATGTTTACTTCTAATCCGAACAAGTCGCCTTTTTTACCTAGACCATCCTGATCGCGAGTGAGGCGGAAAAATTCAAGATGATAGAAGCGTGATCTGGCTCCGAATGCGTAAAGGACTCTCTGGCCAGCCTCTTTTAAATCCTCGGGAATAGTCTTTGAAGTATAGTAATAGGAATCAGTATATTCAACGACGACGTTTATAATGGGAAGAGGAAAGACATGATGGGTAGGATAGACTACATTTCCTTTAGAATCACAGACGCCATCAAACGAGATCAGCTCTCCATCGATGAACTGCTCCATGATATATGTTCTATCAGGTTCTTTGATCGTAAAGAAATGCTCGAGTTCTTCTTTATTAGATATTTTATAGGTATGAGAGGAGCCGACTCCGTCATCCGGCTTGACACAAACCGGAAAATTAACTTCCTTAATAAATTCTAGGCAGTCTTCCTCTTTAGAGATAATGTGCCATTTAGCGGTTTTGATTCCGGCGATTTCATATTTTTGCTTCATCAAAGATTTATGCCTGAAAAACCTGACCTGTTCAAGATCAGGTCCGCTATTGACATTAAAATCGGTTCTTAATCTGGCATCGTCTTGCATCCAGAATTCATTATTGGATTCAATGAAATCTATTCTTCCGTGCCTGGATATAAAATAGCCGATCGCCTTGTATTTCTCATCGTAATTTTTTAAATCGTGGACATAAAAATAATCTGAGAGGCTGCTTTTTAAACAGCTTGGCAGGCTATCGTAAGGGACATCAGCGATTCCGCACACAGTAACCCCGTTATCTTTAAGTCCTTTGCAGAATCTCCAGTAACTATCAGGGAAGTGCGGCGAGATAAAAACAAAATTCATAAATATAAATCCCCTCTTGTTCTTTTATTCTAATCTTTAGGGAATGCAATGTTAAATTAAAACCGCAATGAAAGCGTTAACTATTATTTTACTCCGTATATAGCAAAAATAATCTCTGCCAATAAGAAATATATGATAAGCGAGCAGGTATCTACAATGGAAGTTATGATAGGGCCGGCGGTAATGGCCGGATCAAGTTTTACTTTCTTTGCTATTAAAGGAAGGACTGAGCCGATTGATTTAGAAAATACAATAACAAAGAATGAGGTCAAGGCAACAAATCCAGCGATAATGTATGAATTATAGTTCATCCCAGAAGGAGCGGTCGCGGTGTTCTTGATTAACCCGATGGCAAATTCAAAACAAATCCAGCCGAAATTTACAGTAGCACATAATAGGCCTACGATGACTGACACTCTGAATTCTTTGAAAAAAACTTTGCCGATGTCCCGGAAAGAAATCTGGTTTAAAGATAAGGCTCTGGTCACAACGGTGGTCGTCTGGCCCCCGGCATTTCCGCCTGTATCCATAAGCATAGGAATAAAAACCGACAATACCGGAATCTGTGCGATAGAAGTTTCAAAACTGTTGATGATAAGTTCGGTGAATGTATCTGATATCATCAGAAATAAAAGCCATGGAATTCTGGCTTTTGAAAGCTTCCAGACATTTGTTTTCAGATAATCAGCCTGGAAATCATCTGGGTTAATAGCGGCCATTCTTGCCAGATCTTCATTCTGCTCATTTTCAATGACATCTAATATATCATCAATAGTGATAATACCCAGCATTCTTTGCTCTTTATCAATTACCGGAATGACTGTAAGATCGTATTTTTTCATTAGTTTAGCGACATCTTCCTGGTCGGTATCAGCTACGACTGAAACGCAATCGTTATCCATAATTGAATCAACTTGGACAGTTTCATCTGCAAAAATCAGATCATCAAGTGATAAGGCACCAACGAGCTTTCTGGTCTGATCAACGACAAATGTCGTTGAAATGGTTTCAGCTTCTTTACCAAACTGCTTGATTTTATCAATTGCCTCTTTAGCTGAGCATTTATCTTTGATGGATACGTATTCAGAAGTCATGATAGAGCCAGCTGTATCTTCCTTGTAATTTAAAAGCGAATTGATTTCCTTCCTGTCATCAGGAGAGGTGTTAGATAATACCTTGCTTACCAAGTTAGAAGGAAGCTCTTCGACAAAGTCAGCGATATCATCATTTGCCATGCTTGAAATAAGGCTCTGGACTTCTTTGTTGGTGAAAGCTTTAACGATTTTCTCCTGCTGATCAGGATCGAGGTATGAAAAAATATCAGCTGTATATTGGTTGGGAACGGTCTTGAAGAGGTATACAACATCAGACTCTTCGGTCATATCGTTAATTAAATATGCGATATCAATCGGATCGTGAGAAGCTACAAACTCTCTTAGCTTCAATGCCTTTTTATCTTCGATGAGTGAAATCAGTAACCCGAGGTCTTTTTCATTCTCAGCTTCATCTGCCTCTGTGGAGGTAAAAACATCAGGGCCGATTACTTTTTTGATTTCATTTTTTTCATCTTTTTCGCCCATGATTGCCGCCTCCTTTTTATAGTTCTTTATAGTCTAGTTTCTTTTTTTCGTAAAAAGCAACAAAAAAAGTATTTCGTACAAAATGTTAATTAAATAAGAATGAAGTATAAAAAAATCAAAAATAATCCTAAAAAAATTATACAAAATACTAATTATCTATGACAAGTCTTATAAGGCTGCTAGGATTGACTAGCTAGAATGGATTTTTATGTATTTAAAAGATTTCTCTGATGTCGAAAATGAGTTTTTTAAAGTTGATGGATTAGGAAGAAGGGTATTTGCTCCTGATGCCTGTAAAAATCCTTCCAAGAGTGATTATAAGAAGGAGCTAACTATTATCAAAGAAGTAGCGATCCTATACAATGTTTGTTTTCAAAGATTGCTTGTAAAAACTCCGGATGACTTCTCGAAGTATATAATCTTTGATTCGAATGGCAAACATTTGGATGCTTCAAAATTTCTTTACAGTAAACCTGGTGATCTTTCTAAAGAAGAGCAGACAATCGCTGTTATTGATTTTGCGCTTATTAACCTTGAGCCGGAGGAATCGATCATTCTTTATAATGATTTCTTTTTTCCGAAAGCAAAAAAGTGGTGGGTTGGACGCTTTACACGTTCAGTCTATTATAGAGTAAAAAAAGAAGCTGTCATGAAATTTGTCAATAGGTGCCAAATATGTTCCGCTCACAAATAGCATTCTCATTTTTTACTCTTGTCATTTCTTTTATTTCTGGAGAAGTAAAATATTCGGAGACATCATGTTTTTCTTTATCAGGAGAAATAACTCCCAACGGCTATATATTTAGGGCTAGGGTTAACGGTTTAAAAAAGGAAGATGGATCTCTATCAATAAGCCTAGGGGATTTAAACGTTATAAATCGTAAATATTCAGCGCTTGATTCCCAGGTTATATTCGTCGTTTCGGCGAATACCGGCCTTCTATCATATAAAGGCTTTAAGAATCTTGCTGTTGCTAATTATACTTCTTCTTTAAATGAATCTTTAACTTATAAATTGCGAGGATTTGAACATGACGAGACGACTTCGCTTGGATTAAGTCAGACTGAGGTTTATCTGATAGGACCCGATGGCGAAAATATTATCTACGATTCTTATGAATTGGCTCCAAATGAGAGTTTTGTTCTCCCTAGGAACATTGATTTTTCTACAAATAAGATGTTTTATCTAACGATGCCGAATGTTTCTTATTCAAATCTTTCTTTCTTTTTAGATAATAACCCTCTTCAAATCACAAAATGTGATATTGAAGATGGCTTAAAAAAGAGACTTACAATTTCCGGCCCAAACATGAATGTAAATGCAATTGATTCATTCTCAGACATGATGTTTATTGTCAGATTGAAAAATGATATTGCCTATCAAGATATCATTTTCAAAGTTAGATTTCCGGTAATTGATCTTTTAGGAGACGATGGATTATTTAATTTCCATTTTGAAATTCATGACTATTAAAACTGTTTGTATGTTATCTTTCCTTGTGTTTTCAAGCGCCTCAATAAATCAAGCGGATTATAAAACTTATCAATTAGAGAAGAAGGAAATTATGGCATCATTTGAAAAATGCTGCAGATCAAATTTAGTTTATATTTTTGAAAGTCAGAAGCCGGCAGTAAATTACGATGCTTTCGTAAGTCAATTTAAAGAAGAACTGAAGAATTATTCTTATCTAGTTTTAAACGAAATAAAGTATTTGCAAATTGACGAGATTATTTATCCGATATACGCGTATCAGATGAGTATATCTATTACTTTTAAAGAGGGCCTAGTTTCCAGTTCTTTTATGGTTTCCATGATTTTAGAAAGGAATTAAAATACATATGAAAAAAAGTCCGCCATACATGGATCTAATCTGTTTTTCAATTTTGAGTCCAATTGCGTTCTTCCTGATTTCTTCAAATTGGCTATTTCCGCTTATAGGTCTAGTAATATCCAGTATCTGCTCTTTTGGAGTTTACAGGATAAGAGATGATAACTTTAGGGAAGAAAGAATTCAAAATGCCTCCAGAAAATTTCTTCTTGCATATTTTGATAGTTTTAATGAATCTAACGATTCCGAAGAAGCTTTTAGATCTTCCTCTCATTTTTTGAAAGAGGCACAAATAGACAAGAGCTATCAGCAGGTGAAAGAAAACCCATATATCACTGAAAGCTGGCCTTTAGGAGTATATAGAGAGGCTTTCGTAAACTCTATTAACGGCAAGAGACTTTCTTTAATGTTCAATTATCCTTCTGCAGAAACTGATGAGAATATCATAAAAATCTATTATAAAGAAAAGGAGATCTTATTTACTTCTTTATCTGTTCTTATAATGATTGCCATTATAAAAGTAATTTATGGTGCTAGGCTTTTTCAAAATCAAGATCTATGTTTTCTGATTCTTCTTGATTTAATGTGCGTTGTTCCAAACGGCTCAATTCTTTTATATGAATACTTGAAAAGGAGAAAGTAAAAAATGAGCGACGAGAATAGGATAGATAAAGAAAACGCTAAAGCGGAGAGTAAAAAGAAAGATTCTTCTTTTTTTAAGAAAATTAAAGAGCGTATAAGTAATCTGACGAATTATGGAATTGCAGTTTTTTGGGTCAGCCTTGTCCTAGGGGCTTTTTCCGCTTTTAAGTTAAAAAAAGTAGCACTTGGCGGAATCATTATCTGCCTTGGATCAGTTATTTGCTTGGCTTTGATATTCTGGCCTAGAACAAGTAAAGGGAAAGCTGATTCAACCCACAAAGATCAGGTGAGCAAGAATGCTATTGATGATTTTATTTTTAGATTGGTTTCTGTCCTTTTAACTGGTGAAAGCATAACCTTTTCTTTTAAAAAGGCAGCTGAAGAAATGAGAACATCTAAAGTGAAAGATCAACTTGTTATATTTCTAAAGCCTAAAAAAAGTATTGATAAAGAAACCGCTTTTGATTTTTCTCTCTGCGGAGATGAACAAAAGGAATACATGGAGTTGGTTTTCAAGTGCTTAGATAAGAAGTCAATGACAAAAGGTGAACTTTTAAGCTTGGAAAACTATCTTAATTCCAAGAATAACGCAAATGGAAAAGAAAAGTTTTCGTTAAAAGAAGCGGATGTCATTGTTAGTATTCTTTCTCTCTCTGTTATAGGATATTTTTTATACTTATGCGTGACATCCTTATAAGGATTGTTAACAAGTCTTTAATAATACTTTCTGTCTGTATGATTACTTTTTTTGGAAAAGACTGTTTTACAATTGCTAGTGATGAAAGAAAGCTCATTGAAATCTCTGACAAAATATCATTTAGAATCTTAAAGAAAGAGAGTCCTTACGAAATAATTCCTGCTGAATGTATTTTCACTACTTTGAGCAAGACTAATAAAACATATTTATATTGCCTGCAGATAAATGAGAATCTGATATCTGTGAAAAATGCGAAAAGAGCTATTACTATATCTCTATACATCGATTAGCTATTTCTTTACCTTGAAAAAATAGTATCCTTTACTTAGAATTAGACTATCAGAAAGAAGGCTTGTTATGAATATTATAGAGGATTTAGATAGCAGAGGACTTATAGATAGTTTTTCTGATAAAGAAAAAATAGAGAAGATGCTTGAAACAAAGCGCACGATTTATTGTGGGTTCGATCCTTCTGCCCGCTCATTGCAACTAGGCAATTTTGTAATGATATCTATTCTTAGAAGACTTCAGGATTCCGGGCATAAAATTATTGCTATTGTCGGTGGTGGCACTGGTATGATCGGTGATCCCTCAGGAAAAAAATCCGAAAGGAAATTCTTGGAAACTGAAACTGTAAAAAACAATGTTTCTTGCATCAAAAAACAACTTTCAAAATACTTGGATTTCACCGATCCTGATAAAGGCATCATTCTTGACAACGCTGACTGGTGGGGAAAGATTTCTGTTATAGAATTTCTGCGAGATTATGGCAAGGCTTTTCCAATAAACTATATGCTGTCAAAAGAAGTTATTTCTTCTAGATTAGAAACTGGTATTTCATACACAGAATTTTCATATATGATTCTTCAGGCTGGCGATTTTTACAGACTATTTACCGAGTATGGCTGTGATCTGCAGATTGGCGGAGGAGATCAGTGGGGAAATCTTACTTCTTCTTTGGAATTAATCAGGAAAAAGAATCCTGAGGCTGATGCTGAAGTATTCTCGGCCAAACTCATCACGGATTCCGAAGGAAAAAAATTCGGAAAGTCCGAAAAGGGCGCTCTCTACTTAGATCCTAATATGTGTTCGCCATATTTTATTTATCAGTATTTTATCAATGTTTCGGATGTCGATGTCGGAAGATACATGAAAATTTTCGATCTGAGACCATTGAAAGAGATTCAAAAGGATGTTGATGAACATAATGCTCATCCGGAATTAAGAATAGGTCAAAAAAAGCTTGCTCACATGATTGTTACTAGAGTTCATTCATCTGAAATTGCTGATGAGTGCGCCATGATGTCTAACGCCTTATTTACCGATAATGTAGCTTCTTTATCTGAAAAAGAAGCTTTGGAAGTTGGAGATGGACTGCCTAGCTATGATGCTGATGGCGATAGCATTGGATTACTAGATGCTATTGTTAATTGTCGCCTTGCTTCTTCTAAAAGAGAGGCTAGAGAATTTGTTAATGCCGGTTCTATAAAAGTTAATGGTCAACAGGTTAAAGACTTGGCCTACGTTATTAATTCTCGAGATGGAATCGGCGGAAGAATTTTCTTCCTTAAGCGCGGGAAACGTTCATACGGTTATCTAAATTTTAAAAAGTAATCTGAATATTTTCGTATAAAATTAGCACACAGCTATTGAAAGTGCTAATTTTTGTGCTATCTTGTAATTAGCATTCATATCAATTGAGTGCTAAAGGAGAGCACATATTATGGAAAAAGAACAACAGTATACCCAAAAAGTAATTCTAATAATCAATAAGGCCAGTGATATAGCTAAAAGGATGAATCATCCTTCTATCGATGTCCCTCATCTGATGCGGGCGATGTTTGATAGCGAATCATCATTTTATGTCAAAGTTTTGGAGCGACTTCATATCGAACCTAAGTTGGTTTCACAGATTATAGATGGTTTCTTAGGTCAGATTAACAAGACGGATTCAACTGAAGAACCTTATCCTTCGACTGATTTCAAGGGAATACTTTTTCAGGCTAGCAAAATTGAGAAAGATTTCGGGGATGATTTCCTTTCGGTCGAGCATCTTTTGATTGCGCAGTTTACCTCTGCGAATTCGCTTATTAAGAAACTTGAAGAGATTAAAGGATACGATAAGAAATCTTTTGTTGAAACGATTAAAACCATAAGGGGAAATCAAAAAGTAACTACCGATAATCCGGAAGATACTTACGATGCTTTAAACAAATATGGAAGAGATTTGGTGGATGAGGTTGCTAAAGGTCACATTGATCCTATCATCGGAAGAGATGGAGAAATAAGGCAGGTCATGCAGATATTATCGCGAAAAACAAAGAATAACCCTATTCTTATAGGAGAACCTGGAGTTGGGAAGACAGCCATTGCTGAAGGTTTAGCCTGGAGAATATTTAAAGGTGACATCCCGATGTCATTAAAAGACAAGACAGTATTTGAATTGGATTTAGGTGCCTTAATAGCTGGCGCCAAGTATCAAGGAGAATTCGAGGAAAGACTAAAGGCTGTTTTAAAAGAAGTAGCAAAGTCCGATGGCAAGATTATTCTTTTCATTGATGAAATCCACATGCTGATCGGAGCCGGGAGAACTCAGGGAGCCATGGATGCGGCTAATTTATTGAAGCCGGCGTTGGCTAGAGGCGAACTTCACTGCATCGGTGCAACGACTATGGATGAATACCATAAGTACATAGAAAAAGATCCCGCATTCGAAAGAAGAATGCAGAAAGTGATGATTGATGAATCGACTGTTGAAGATACCATTACAATTTTAAGAGGGATAAAAGGTTCATACGAGCAGCATCATGGGGTTCAGATTACTGATGATGCTATTATCGCTGCGGCTACTTTATCCAAAAGATATATTACTGACAGATATCTTCCTGATAAGGCTATCGATTTAATCGATGAATCATGTGCTAAAGTCAGGATGCAGATCGACTCTATGCCTGATGAACTTGATAAAGTCTCGAGAAAACTCACTCAACTTGAGATCGAGCGTGTTTCGCTTAAGAACGATACGACTCCTTCTGCTCAGGAAAGGGTAAAAACTATCGGCAAAGAGATATCGGAAATGCAATCAAAGAAAGATGAACTTACTTTGCAGTGGCAGAATGAGAAATCCTCTTTGGAAAAGGTCAAGAATTTGAAAGCTCAGCTATCTAGAGCTAGGCTTAATCTTGATAAGGCCTTGAATGATGCTGACTATGACTCGGCCGCCAAACTTCAGAATTTTGAGATTCCTAATCTTCAGAAGCAGATCAGTGATATTGAAAACAAAGATTACAAAGACAAGATTTTGGATGAAACCGTTACTGAAGAGACTGTAGCTTCAGTTATTTCATCTTGGACAAAGATTCCGCTTTCAAAGCTTACTAAGTCTGAATCTAGTAAAATACTGGGCTTAAAAGATGAGCTGGAGAAGAGAGTTATAGGCCAAGATGAGGCTATTAACCTTGTTTCTCAGGCTATCTTGCGCTCGAGAGCCGGACTCAATGATTCGCATAGGCCTTTAGGTTCATTTATGTTTTTAGGTCCTACCGGAGTCGGAAAGACGGAAGTTGCCAAAGCCCTGGCTGAACAGCTGTTTGATTCTGAAGATGATATCATTCGTATCGATATGTCCGAATATATGGAAAAGTTCAATGTCTCAAGATTGATTGGCGCCGCTCCTGG
>Ga0172377_10007114_pt1 | contig 11517 bp, 9 predicted proteins | sample Pumphouse3metaG_FD_119749 | JGI IMG/M metagenome (GOLD analysis project Ga0172377, IMG submission 119749) | Leachate microbial communities from a municipal landfill in Southern Ontario, Canada - Pumphouse #3 metaG | ecosystem: Engineered > Solid waste > Landfill > Unclassified | place: Canada... | reverse complement strand
TTTTTGGAGAACAGCATCGGGGCGGAGATGCCGATGGATGCAAGGGCGAGGATGGAGATGTCCATCTTGAACCCCAGAATGGCGACGATCCAGCCGGTGAACGTCGTGCCGATGTTGGCGCCGAAGATCACGCCGATGGACTGGACCAAGGTCATCAGGCCGGCATTGACGAACGAGACCACCATGACGGTGGTCGCGGAAGAACTTTGGATCAATACGGTGATGAAGATACCGGTGAGGACGGCGACGAAACGGTTCTTCGTCATCATCTTCAGAATGTTTTTGAGCTTGTCCCCTGCGGTCTTCTGAAGTCCTTCGGAGAGGAGCTTCATGCCATACAGGAACAGGCCGAGGCTACCCGCCACCGACAGGATCGTCACCAACACCAGCATACCCGATACGTTAGCAAGAAAAAGAACCTGCTGTAAAGCCATTCATGAGAAAAGTGTGAAAAACAACACAAGAATGTCGTTGGTTTGGGGCTCGTCCACGGATTGCCCAAACGGGGGGGGGACGCGGGTAGAACGACAGACGAAACGGAAAGAACGATGGTGCAAGAAGCTAGGTATTCCTAACTGGCAAAAGGGAGGTGGATGATGCGAAAGTTGTTGCAACATACCCGTCGCCCCAGGGATGGCGGGGACGTCTGATGCTTGGCATGATGAATCGCGGGCACGCGCCGCTTTCCCGCTGGGGTCTTTCTCTGCTGTCCCCGGACAAGGACGCCCATGTTCTTGATGTGGGCTGTGGGGGTGGGGCGAACATCGCACGCCTTCTCAGACGCTGTCCGGAGGGGGCTGTGGATGGCTTGGATGCGTCAGCGGAGAGCGTGGCGTACAGCAAAAAGAAGAACCGGCGGGCGTTGGACCGTTGCAGCATCATCCAGGGCGACATCCGTGCATTACCGTATGGGAATGCCACCTATGATCTGGTGACGGCGTTCGAAACCGTGTACTTCTGGCCTGATCTTGAAAAGGGATTCAGGGAAATCTTCCGGGTTCTCAAACCGGGTGGGCAGGCTCTGGTGGTCTGCGAAATGGATGACGCCTCAAACACCTACTGGCCCGGTTTGATCGTTGGGTTGGTGATTCATCGGGGAGAGGAACTCCAGCGGTTGCTGGAGCAGGCGGGATTCGGCACCGCTTGGGATGGATTGCCGTCATCGAAACGAAAGGGACGGTGTGATGCGGGTCTTGGGGTATGGCACCGGCGTCATCGGGGTGCTACAGGGGTGAAATCAGATGCCGGGAGCGGAAGCGCGGGGGATGATCTCCGTTTCCAGATACACTTTGCGTGCCACGTGCCGTTCTTTCAATCGTTCTTCGAGCAGATGAAACGCCTGGGTGGCGAACGCCTGTTTGTCGATGTTGATGCTGGACAATGGCGGGGTGCAGGCTTGGGCGAGGTCAGTATTGTCGATGCTGATGATCGCAACCTGTTCCGGTATCTGGATGTTCATGCTTTTCAGTTTTTCAATGAAGTAGTAGGCGGCGCGGTCACAGTGGCAGATGAAGGCCTGGGGCATTTCCTCGGGCAGGGAAATGTCCAGGATGTAGTTGTCCATCTTGGGATCGTAGTTGTTGATGATCCAATCGTCCTGGAACGGTAATCCTTCCCGACGGACGATCTTCAGATAGCCGTTGATCCGGTCGGCGATGTTGGAGGATTGTTGGTATGAGCCGACGAATCCGATTTTCCGGTATCCTTTCCGTACCAGATATTCGGCCGCTACCGCTCCCACCATGTAGTTGTCGATGACGACACAGTCAACCGCCTCGTCGGTGACGTAGTAGTCGATGACGACGACGGGAATTCCCGTCCGTGCCACGGCGTCCATCGCCGGTTTTGCGATTTCTCCTCCGATGAAGATGCCATCCGCGCCGACCAGTTCGGTGGGAAGGGTACCGGAACTTTCCTGGTCTTTCTCCAGGATCAATACCTGCAGGTCCGTGTCATGGGCGTGGCATAATGTGGCAAGATCGTAGTAGATAACGTGATAGAAAGAATCAGTGGCGAGGAAGAATCGTTTGGGTGTGATGAATACGAATCTTCTGCGCCGTGCCGGGGTTCTGAGGCGTTGTTGTTCGTATCCGAGCTCTTCGGCCACATCACACACGTGTTTGCGCAGTGTGTCCCCTACACCGGGCTGTCCCTTCAGCGCCCGGGATACGGTGATCTTGCTGATGCCAAGTTGTTGGGCGATTTCGGCCAGCGTCGTCTTTTTGTCTGCCATAGGTTCATTCATACCATGTTTTTCAGGGAAAATCCATCAGGAACGTTGTTTTGTGAAGAAAGAACGTTACAGGGATAGATTTGATAATTGTGAATAAACATTTTAATTTATTAATTATTATCTAATAGCTTTGTATGTGAATAGAAATAGAGTGGAAGCAGGTGTAAATATTACGTTACAAAAATAATATTGACATATAAGTAAAGTGCATTACAATCTAAATGTAACGTATATCCAACTGTCTGGAAACAGTTGGCCAAGGAGGTATATATGAGGAAAGGTATGATTGCGCTGTGCGCCCTGTTGGCTGCGTCGGCGCTGGTGTTTGCATCAGGAGCAAACGAGCAATCCAAGCCGTCGACGATAGATGTGACGTTCTGGACGGCTCCCAACCAAGGACAGTTCAACTTCTGGGACGCGAAGATCCAGGAGTTCAATGCCGCGGGTGTGCAGCTGGATGGCAAGACCATCAAGGTGACGGCGCAGATGATGCCGGAGACCCCTTCATCCGAAGCAGGAATCCAGAACGCGCTGGCGACCAACACCGCTCCGGTGGTTTCCGAGAACATCAACCGCGGGTTTGCCGCGACGCTTGCCCAATCCGGACGTGTCTACGACCTGCAGGATGAGCAGTTCTTCAAGGACATCATCGCCGCACGCCATATGGAAAACATCATTTCCGGTTGGCAGATTGATGGCAAGCAGTATGTGATCCCCATTTTCGCCAATCCGATGGGATATCATTGGAACTCCAAGGCGCTTCGCGCGTTGGGCTTCTCCGACCGGGTACCTCAGACGCTGGATGACATCAAGTTGTTGGTGAAGAACTTCCGTGCGCTGAAGGATACCAAGATGAAGGAGATCGGGGTGACGCATACGTTCCAGCGCTCCCAGTTGCTCCGCCCGGATCTGTGGTGGGAACGCTGGTTTGACTTCGAGATGCAGTACGACGCGTTCTCCCAAGGCAAACCGATGGTGGTATCTGGCAAACTGGTGATGGATCCCTCCATCACAAAGGACGTCTTGGAATTCATCGGACTGTTCGGGGATACGATGCAGACGGCTGAGGACAATACGGCGTTTGAGAAGGAAGTGGTTCCCGCCGTCTTCCAGATTTCCGCTCCGTGGGATGTGCCCAAGTATGAGGCGGCCGGTAAGGTGTATGGGATTGATGGGGATTATGTGTTCGGACCCGCGATCGTCAAACAGCAGGGAGATGTCCCCTACACGTTCGCTGATTCCAAAGGGTTGGTGTTCTACAAAGGCGGCAACGTGACGGAAGAGCAGCATCGCGCCGCGGTCACGTTCATCTCTTGGGTGTGGGGCAAGGAGAACAACGCCCAGACGGACCTTGACTGGTACAAGACGACCGGAATGCTCCCGGTACGCGGAGACACGATGGACAATCCCGTCCTTGCCCAGTACATCGGCCAGAAGCAGGTGTTGCAGGATGAGGCGGAGATGGTGAAGAACTCCATTCCGGCGATGGCGGATGCCCATATTTCCGAAATCCTCACCGCAATGGGAGAAGGCGGCCTTTCCCAATACGTTTCCGATTCCACCAAGAACACGTCGCTTGTTCCCCTGGATGCCACAACGTACGTACAGGGTATGATGGAAGCGATGAAAACGGCGGGATCGCTGCAATGATCGATTGGTCCCGGGAGGTTCCCGCATGAAAACAGACAGACAGTCCAGCAGGACGGGATGGCTCTTTTCCGTTCCGTTTCTTCTCAATCTCTTCGTGCTGTTTGCCATACCGCTCGTCTGGGCGGTATGGTTGGCGGGAACTGACTGGAACCTGATGTCCCTTTCCTGGAATTGGGTGGGGCTTGCCAATCTCAAGACGGCGCTGCGTGACGCGAATGTGCACAAGGTGTTTGTCAACGGATTGAAGTACCTGGTGGCCATCGTGCCGTTGGTTTGTGTCATCGGCATGCTGGTCGCCGAGGTGCTGCATCATCTCCCATCCCAGGTAAAAGGGATCTTCTCCGTGATTTTCTTCATCCCGTATCTGACCAGTGGCGTCGCCACCAGTGTGTTTGTCCGCTATTTCCTGAGTTACAGTTCTTCGTTGAACGTCTGGCTCCGTACGCGGTTCGGACTGACGGTCCAATGGTTCACTAATCCTCATACCGCCTTCTGGGTGATCGTTTTCATCATCGTCTGGAAGGTGTCCGGCTATTACGCGTTGTTCCTGTTCTCCTCGTTGGAGTCGATCCCGCCTGAGATTGGAGAGGCTGCGGAGATTGATGGAGCCACAGGATTGAAACGGTTTTTCAAGGTGACACTTCCCATGATTGCTTCATCGATGCAGAGCGTCATCATGCTGGCGACCGGTCTGGTGTACAGCATCTTCAGCGAACCATATTTGCTCACCGGGGGAGGACCGCAGAAGGCGACGCTCTCCTGGCAGTTGCTCCTGTATAACACGTCATTCGTCGGTTTCCGCTCCGGCTATGGTGCGATGATCGCCATTCTTCTGGGACTGTGTATTTTTGTGACGCTTCGGATTGTGGTTGGCGTGACCAACCGGTTCGTTGATGTGGAGAGGTAAAGATGGCACGAAAGAAAACAAAAACGAAATGGGTGGCGTTGGTCATTGCGCTTCTCTTGGCGTTTGTGGCGCTATTTCCCTACTACTACATGGTGATGCAGTCGCTGACTCCTTGGAAGCAGGTCGACGCATCCGTATTGCCTTCCGGGTTCACCATGGACAGTTATCGCTATCTGATGACCAACGGTGGCAGTGGGAACCGGATGATGTGGTTGCGGGCCATGGCCAACTCCTTGCTTGTCAGCATCGTCTCCACCTGTTTTTCCGTGGCGACCGGTCTTTTGACCGCCTACGCCATGACGAAGATCCGTTTTGCCGCTGCCCATGCGTTGTATGAGATCCTGTTGTTCCAGATGTTCTTCCCGACCATCATCCTGTTGGTTCCGCAGTACATGTTGCTGAAACCATTGGTCAATACATATGCCGGAATGATCATCCCGTACATCGTTTCCCTGTGGGCCGTCCTGATGTACTACAATTACTTCCGTACGCTTGCTTCCGACATGTTCGAGTCGGCCAGGATTGATGGAGCGAGCGAACTGCGCATCGCCTTTTCCATTGCGTTTCCTGTCTGTCGTTCCTTGTCCGTGATCGTCTTCCTTTCCGTATTCCTAGGGCGTTGGTCGGAACTGATGTGGGATATGCTGATGGCCCCGGATGTGAAGATGCAGACGCTGAACGTGTTGATGACCACCCAGTTCAAGCCCATGGGCAACCTGCCCGGGCCGATGTATGCCGCTTCGGTGATTCTGACCACTCCTGTGGTTGTCTTGTTCCTGATCTTCTCCCGCAATTTCAAGGAGGGGATCGCCATGCAGTTTAAATAAAAGAGGTCTGTCCATGTGTGTGATGCGAATGAAGGAAAATCCCTTGCTTGTCTGTGCCGACGTGAAGCCGTCCCGCCCCGATTTTACCGTGGTCGGGGTGTTCAACTGCGGTGGGGTACGTACGGAAGAAGGGGTGACGTTGGTCTGCAGAGTCGCCGAGATGTGCTCTGACCGTGGGGATGGTGTCATCCGGATCCCCCATGTCGAAACGGGTGGTACAATTGGCGCAATGGAGTTCAACCGGAGCGACCCGCGCTATGATTTTACCGATCCACGGGCAATCGTGGAACGGGATGGAAGACGGGTGGCGGCCCTTTCCAGCATGTCCAGTTTGCGCAGGGCGTTTGCGCCGGATGGTGTCCATTTCGTCTGCGATGATACGCCGTTGTTCCCGTTGGATCCCCGAAGCGAGGAATGGGGTGCCGAGGATCCCAGGATCACACGGCTTGAGGATGGGCAGTACGCCATGACCTATTCGTCGGTGAGCCGTAACGGAGTGGGGGTGTCGCTTGCATTGAGTGACGATTTGGTCACCTGGAACCGCCAAGGGATGATCCTCCCGCCGGCAAACAAGGATACGGTGATTTTCCCCAAGAAGATTGATGGAACGTGGTGGATGCTTCACCGCCCGATCCTGGATGGTTTGGGCGCTTCGGACATCTGGATCGCCTCATCTTCCGACCTGGTCCACTGGGGTGGCCACCAACATCTTGCCGGATGCCGTACCGGACAGCCGTGGGAGATGCGGAAGATCGGGGCGGGGGCGCACCCGATGGAGGTGGATGCCGGTTGGCTGGTGCTGTACCACGGGGTGGATGAGAAGGAGCACTACCGGGTTGGGGCGTTGCTGTTGGATAAACAGGATCCGAGGAGCGTGTTGGCCCGTACTCCACAACCCATCTTCCAGCCGGAAGAACCCTATGAGCGCAATGGATTCTTCTCCAACACCGTTTTTCCCTGCGCGGCATGGATTGAAGGTGACGAGGTGGTGACGTACTACGGCGGAGCAGACAGCTGTGTCTGTGGTGCCCGCCTGTCGCTTTCCGATATCATGGATTCGTTGGTGTATGGGAGGCGCGCGCTGTGACGTACCGCGTCGCTTCGTTGCTTTCCGCCCACCGTGCATCCTCGGAGATCTCCTCCATCCAGAGGATGCACGTGCAGGGGCTGGATGGTGCGGATGCGTACAATCCCGCCCGTCCGTTGCTAATCGGGGGAAAATGTCTGTTGCCGGTCCGCGTGGAGCCTCGTTCGAGCGAAGATTCCCACGTTCGGTTTCTTGCCAGGCAAACGGATGGCAGTTGGAAGGTGGCGGATGATCTTCCTGCCTTCCGGTTGCAGGACCCGTTCTGGTGCCGGATCGGAGAAAAACTGGTGTTCGGTGGCGTCCATGTGGACTTCTCTCCGTCCGGAACGGTACTGGGATGGCGGACAGACTTTTTGATTGGTCGGACGATCACCACGTTGAAGCTCTGGTTCTCCGGTCCGAAAGGAATGAAGGATATCCGGCTTTGCCCGTTGCCTGAGGGACGTGTGGCGGTGTTCTCCCGTCCGCAAGGCGCGGTGGGGGGCCGGGGGCAGATCGGGTTCACCGTCGCTCCCTCGTTGGATGCGGTTCCTGAGACGATTTCCCAGGCTCCGCTTCTTGGGCTGTTTGATCCGGATGAGTGGGGTGGCGTCAACCAGGCGGTGTTGCTGAAAGATGGGACGATCGGGGTGCTGGGGCATATCGCGTGCTTCTCTCCGGATGGAGCCCGGCACTACTATCCCATGGCTTTTACGTTGGACCCCCGCAGTGCTTCCTTGGTCGTCGAACCTCGGATCCTCATCGAGCGGAGAGAGTTGCTTCCTGGACCTGCCAAGCGTCCGGATCTTGCGGATGTGTTGTTCCCCGGAGGGATGGAGAACGCAGGTTCCCGGATCCGGCTGTACCTTGGGGTAAGTGATGTGGATATCCAGACGGCACTGGTGCCGGATCCTTTCGCCTGACCTCTTCTTCACTCCTCTAGACATTCTTTGGGAGGTGGGGTATGCTTGGTGATAGCGTCTTTGTTCTTATAGTGAACGTAAACCTCTACGGAGAAATAAGATAAATGAGTATCATTAAGCCCCATAAACTTGGTGTCATCGCCGGCCCCGGCAGTGAGTATTTCACCGGAAAGGTGGTAAAGCACCTGCGCCGCTTGTATCTGGAGCGGTATGAGAAGCTTTCCGCCGCGCTGGCGCGCCGCCATGGCATGACGGAGGAGGAGATCCTCAAGACGGTCACCCTGATGGATGACCTGAACAGCAAGAGCATCCCCAAATCCAAGTGCCCGACGACATTCCAGGTTCCCGATTTTACCGTCAAGGTGAAGTACACCAAGTTCGCCAATGGGGAGGAGAAGGCGGAGATTCTGGATCCGGTCAGAGGACTGAGGGTCTACATCATCTACGATATGGCCAACGAGGAACCGATCCAGGTGGCGGGGTGTGACCAACCGGTCAAGCTCTCCGTCAACGATCATCTGATGTTCCTGTTCACTACGGTCAATGCCGTGCAGTTGGCCGGCGCTGATTCCATCACGTTGGTGCTTCCCACCTATCCGTACGCCCGCCAGCACAAGAAGGCGTCACGCGAGGCGTTGACGGCCAGCATGTTCGGACATATGTGCGAGATGCTCGGTGTGGAGCGGATCATCACGCTGGACATCCACAGCAGGGAGATCGAGAACAGTTTCACCCATCTGAAGCTGGAGAACCTCCACGGTTCGTACCAGACGTTGATCGCCCTGCACAAGATCATCGATTTCAACGACCCCGACCTGGTGGTCGTCTCTCCGGATACCGGAGCCGTTTCCCGCAACAAGTTCTACGCCCAGGCGTTGCATCGCCCATTGGCCATGCTGTACAAGGAGCGGGATTATTCCGTCGTCTCCACCAGCGCAAAGACGAGCAACATCAAGAGCATCAACCTGCTAGGGGATGTGCGTGGCAAGACGGTGCTGATGGCCGACGACATGATCGCCACCGGTGGCACGATGCTGCTGGCCATGCGCGAGCTGAAGAACCTTGGGGCGAAGAAGATCATCTGTATGATCAGCCTGCCGTTCTTCAACGCCGGCGCGGTGGATACGTTCGACCAGGCGTACAAGGAAGGGGTGTTCTACCGGATCATCGGGACCAACGCCGTCTACCATGGGCACGACCTCCTGGACAAGGAGTGGTACGTGCAGGCGGACATCACCGAATTGTTCGCCCGGATCATCAGCCGTCTGCACCATGGCCGGTCGATCAGTCCGTTGCTGGACAACCGTAAATTCATTCAGATTCTCATTGATAACAGCCAACAGGGAACCGCCCCGGCCGCTGATGAGGCAGCGAGCGCTACGAACCCGGATCACGCTGAGTGATCGGCATGATCCGGGTCATTCCACTTCATGGACCACGTCGTTGACGTACGGCCCATGATGCTTTTTCCTATGCGGATTTCAGGAGTGTAGCGTTATGCAAATGTCTCGTCGTATTACTGGTTTCCAATGTTCCCCCATCAGAAGGTTGTCCCCATATGCCAGGCTGGCCGAGCTGGAGGGAAAGCACGTCTATCATTTGAATATCGGACAGCCCGATATCAAGACCCCGCCCCAGGTGCTGGACGCCATCCACGGCTACAGCGAACAGACCATCGCCTATGGCGCCAGTGAAGGGTTGGAGGCGTTGCGGGAGGGACTTCCCAAGTATTACGCCAAATACGGCCTTTCCGTGGAGCCGGATGATATTTTGATCACCACCGGTGGTTCGGAAGCCATCCAGTTCGCCTTCATGACGCTGTGTGATCCGTACGACGAGGTGATCATCCCTGAGCCGTATTACACCAACGTCGATTCGTTCGCCAAGGTCGCCATGGTCAACCTGGTGCCGGTGACCAGCAAGTTTGAGGACGGGTTCGCCCTGCCTCCGATCAGCGAGTTCGCCAAGAAGATCACCCGCAAGACAGGGGCGATTCTGCTTTGCTCCCCCAACAACCCCACCGGGCACGTGTATACCAGGAATGAGTTGCTGGCGTTGCTCAAGCTGGTCAAGGAGCACGACATCTTCCTGATCGTCGATGAGGTGTACCGGGAGTTCTGCTACGATGGCAAACAGTTCACCTCGATCCTCAGCTTCCCGGAGTATGCCGACCGGGTGATCTGCATCGACAGTTTCTCCAAGCGCTACAGCATGTGCGGTTCCCGGATCGGAGCATTGGTTTCCAAGAACCGTGAGGTGCTGGAGTCTGCGTTGAAGCTTTCCCAGGCGCGGCTTTGCCCGCCGGATATCGAGCAGGTCGCAGCCTTGGCCGCGTTGGATACGGATGATTCCTACATCGCCGAGGTACGTGCCGAATATCAGCTTCGCCGGGATATTCTGGTAGAGGGGTTGAACAAGATCGAGAACGTCAAGTGCCAGTGTCCCAAAGGCGCGTTCTACCTGGTCGCCGAACTTCCGGTGGACGACGCGGAGAAGTTCTCCATCTTCATGCTGAAGGATTTCTCGTTGGATGGGGAGACGGTGATGCTTGCTCCGTGCGAGGATTTCTACGTGACCAAGGGGATCGGTCGCAGGCAGGTGCGCCTTGCCTATGTGATCAACCCGGAGGCGCTCCGTCATTCCCTCAGATGTCTGGATGCGGGGTTGAAAGCATACCGCAAGAACGTGATGAAGGTTGACGCATGATCGAAGGTCCCCGGGACATGAAGGCGGCAGGGCACCTTTCCGCCCTGTTCACCGTCTTCGTGTGGGGGGTGACGTTCGTTTCTTCGAAGGTGCTTCTTGACATCCTCACTCCGGAACAGCTGTTGTTCGGCCGGATGTTCGTCGGATACCTGGCCTTGTGGGTCGTCCAGCCGCATCGGATGCGGCTGAAGGATTCCAAGGACATCTGGCTGTTCATCGGAGCGGGATCGCTCGGGGTGTTCCTGTACTATTTTCTGGAAAACACCGCGTTGACGTTCAGCTACGCAAGCAACGTCGGGGTGATCGTCAGCATCGCGCCGGTATTCACCGTGCTCTGTTGTTCCGTGGCGTTCCACCAACCGTTGAAGAAGCAGTACTTCATCGGATTCGTCGTGGCAATCGCCGGCATCGCGTTGATCTCATTCAACGAATCCACCAATCTGAAGCTCAACCCCCTGGGGGATATCCTTGCCCTTGGCGCCGCCGCGACGTGGGGCGGCTATTCCGTCTTCGCCCGGAAGATCACGGAGAAGGGATACGCCGTCATCCCTGCCACCCGCCTGATGTTCCTTCCCGGCCTGGTGTTGATTCTTCTGGCCAATTTGATCCATCCCGCGCCCCTGCAGACGGCCCAGCTGTTCAGCTGGCCGTACCTGAAGCACCTGCTGTTTCTGGGTGTGGTGGCCTCCGGCATGTGCTTCGTCACCTGGAACTATTCCCTTCTGGCGTTGGGGGCGATTACGGGATCGTTCTATATTTACCTCTGTCCGGTGATCACCATGGTATGCTCGGCCATCTGGCTTGGTGAGGTGATCACCCCGCTGGCCATCTGGGGTACCGTCCTGACGTTGTTGGGGCTGGCGGTCAGCGAGGTGAGGTTGCCATTCCGTAAGCGGACAGTACACACCGCATCTTGATCACCTTCATTAAAAATTGCGCCATGCCTATTTCGGTGGTAAACTGAAAGACGAGGCGCATGGCTTTTGCCATGCCCTCTGTCCAGGAGGCGCCGGATGATTGTTTCCTTGCAGAGTGTCTTGCAGTTCGCCCAACAGAAAGGCATTGCCGTCGGGGCGTTCAATGTCACCAATATGGAATCGATTCGTGCCATCATTGGTGCGGCCGAAGAGACGAAAAAACCGGTCATCCTTAATTGGGCGGAAGTACATGCGCCCTACATCTCGATGGAAGAAGCCATCAATCTG
>Ga0172377_10007113_pt1 | contig 11517 bp, 9 predicted proteins | sample Pumphouse3metaG_FD_119749 | JGI IMG/M metagenome (GOLD analysis project Ga0172377, IMG submission 119749) | Leachate microbial communities from a municipal landfill in Southern Ontario, Canada - Pumphouse #3 metaG | ecosystem: Engineered > Solid waste > Landfill > Unclassified | place: Canada... | reverse complement strand
TACCATGGCAATCTTTAATAACAGCAACAGCACACATCAAAATACCAAACCCGACGCAAACACTACCATCATCACAGCTGGCTCTACGATTAAAGGAGAAATGAATCTCTCTTGTAATTTATACGTAGATGGCGAGTTTGAGGGTGTTATACACTCTAAAAAAGAGGTAAATATAGGTAAGAATGGTCATATAAAAGGTGATGTGAATACTCAAAGGCTTGTAGTTCAAGGCTATATAGAAGGAAGTGTTAATGCTCAAAGGGTAGAGATAAAAGCTGCTGGGAGAGTAAATGGAACTATAGAATCAGCTGAGCTTGTTATTGAGGCGAAAGGTATATTTGAAGGAAGTAGTGTAGTAAAAGATGCAACTCCTGCTCCAACTCCACAAACATTAGAAATAAAAAAAGAAGAACTAAAAGCGTAAGAGATAACTCTTACGCTTTAACTACTCCATAAAAAACAAAATCCACTAGGAAACAGATGTCACAAAACAGACTCTTTGAGTACTTCAAAATACAAGAAAAACAAGATTTAGAACTTTTAATTTGTCAAGATGCAAAAGAAGCAGAGGCTCTTAGTAGTGTTGCGAAATTTTTTAATAAAGATGTTATAGTTTTTCCAGACTTTCGTGCTAGTTTTGGGGATGATTTAAGAGTCTATACTGAGGAGTTGCATCAACTTTTTTTAGCTCTTAAAGAGTATTATGAAAAGGATAAAAAGCCTCTTGTTATATCTCCACTAAAGACTCTTTTATTTCCACTCCCACATACTTCATTATTAGGAACTAAAACTATAGAGTTTGGCTCAGATATTAATCTTAGTGAATTTAAAGAGCAGATGCTATTTTGGGGATATAGTTTTGTTGATATGGTTCAAGTCCAAGGAGAAATCTCTTTTCGTGGCGATATTATAGATATCTATGCACCAGCCTCAAAACTTCCTGTTCGCATCTCTTTGTTTGATGAGACGATAGAGCAGATTAAGTATTTTGAACTTGAATCTCAAAGAACACAAAAAGAAGAGCTTGAACACATCGAGATAACTCCAGCTTTTTACTCTTTAGATGAAGAAGACTTTAACCTGCTTGAGCAAAGGGTAAAGCAAAGTGAATTTGACTCTTTAGTTAAGGATATTTCATCTTTGGGATTTTGGTATCTTGAGGACAAGGCTTCAAACTTTTTAACAAACAAAGTAGCAAAACTCTCAAGAAATTTAGATGCACTATTAATAGATGCCTATGCACTAAACAATCCCGTTGTACCAAGAGAAGATTTTAACCTTGAGACTCTAGCATCTAGTGATGATTTTAGAGAGGTTGCTGTTACAGACCTGCACGCTCTACTAAAGGTTCATAAAAACAAAAAAATAACTATCATTGCTGCAAATGAAGCCTTAATGAAGCAAGCAGGACTTTTTAATTTTGAGAATATTAAAGAAATTTATGCACCTTATATACTAAACATCGTCTCAAAAGATGAGTTAATTATCTCTCTAAATAAGCCAGAAAAAATTAGGCGAAGAAGAAAAAGTTCAATACTGTTAGATGATTTAAAAGCAGGGGACTATGTTGTTCATGAAGATTATGGTGTAGGAATTTTTGAGAAGATTGAGCAGACTGAGATTTTAGGCGGAATAAAAGATTTTATAGTTATCAAATATGTTGGTGATGACAAGATACTTCTGCCAGTTGAGAATTTAGACTTTATAGACCGATACATTGCTTCAGGAGGATCAGTTCCAGTTTTGGATAAGCTCGGAAAAGGAAGTTTTGGTAAGCTAAAAGAGAAAGTCAAAAAGCGACTTATGGAGATAGCAGGACAAATTGTAAATACTGCAGCAGCAAGAGAATTAATAAAAGCTCCTAAAATCACTATAGAAGAAGAGGACTTAATCGAGTTTCAAAAACTTTCAGGGTTTGATTATACAGATGACCAAACTAAGTCAATAGATGAGATACTCTCTCAAATGGCATCTGGAAATATTATGGATAGGCTTCTTAGTGGAGATGTAGGTTTTGGAAAAACTGAAGTCGCACTAAACACCATCTATGCCGCTTACAAATCAGGCTTTCAATCAGCTTTTATAGTTCCTACAACTTTGCTCTCAGCCCAGCATTTCCGCTCACTAGATGAGAGATTTAAAACTCTTGGTATAAAATATGCAAAGCTAGATAGATTTGTAAGCACAAAAGATAAAAATGCTATCATAAAAGGGCTAGCGTCTGGGGAGATAGATGCAGTAGTTGGAACTCATGCACTCTTTGGTTTAGCTTTTAAAAATCTAGGTGTAGTTATCATCGATGAAGAGCATAAGTTTGGAGTAAAGCAAAAAGAGAAGATAAAAGAGATTTATCACAATGTGCACCTTCTCTCAATGAGTGCAACTCCAATCCCTCGCTCACTAAATCAGGCACTAAGTTCCATCAAGACAATGAGCCAACTACTAACTCCACCAAGTGAGAGACAGGGAGTTAGAACCTTTGTTAAAGAGTATAATGAAAAGCTTATAAAAGAGGTCATTATGCGTGAACTTCGTCGTGGTGGACAGGTTTTTTATGTACACAATAGCATTGACCATATGCCAATAAAACTAGGTGAGTTAAAGGCCCTTATGCCAGAACTTAGGATGCTAATGCTTCACTCTAAGATCTCAGCTGTGCAGACTGAAAAAGAGCTTTTAAAGTTTGAAGCAAAAGAGTATGATCTTATGATAGCTACTTCAATCATAGAGTCAGGTATCCATATGCCAAATGTAAATACTATGATAGTTGATGGCGCAGATAGATTTGGAATAGCAGATTTGCATCAGCTTCGTGGTCGTGTTGGTCGTGGAAACAATGAAGGTTTTGCTTACTTTATCGTTGAGAATAAAGAAAACCTTACTGATGAAGCAAAAAAACGACTTTTAGCACTAGAATCTAACTCATTTTTGGGAAGTGGTTCAGTGTTAGCTTACCATGATTTAGAGATAAGAGGTGGTGGAAACTTAGTCGGAGATGCACAGAGTGGTCATATCAAAAACATAGGCTACTCTTTGTATCTTAGAATGCTCGAAGATGCCATAAAAATCTTAAGTAACACAGTTGAGAGTCAAAGAGCAAAGGTAGATATAAAGCTCACTATCTCAGCCTTTGTCTCAGACGAAGTTGTAAAAGAAGATAGACTTAGACTTGACCTATATAGAAGATTCTCACAATGTGAAGATGCTGTCGAGATTTATGAGATAGAAGAAGAGATGATAGATAGATTTGGAGAGTTAGACACTCCAACTAAGCAGTTTGTGGAGCTTATGGTTATAAAACTACTTAGTTTACAAATGAAGGTCAAGAGTATTATGAATTATGGACAAAATATAACTATAACTTATCAAGATGACTCTTCGCACTCTTCGAAAAAAGTGAGTGTCAAATCAGCTTCAAAAGATGATGATGACATAATCAAAGCGACTCTTAATTATTTAAGAACTAAAAAACCAAAGGTATTATAAATGAACATTGCTTTTATTGGTGATATAGTAGGGAAACCTGGACGAGATATGATACAGAAATATCTAAAGAGTATCAGAGCTGAGTATGATGTGGATTTTGTAATAGCAAACTATGAAAATGCTTCTCATGGCTTTGGTCTGAGTGCAAAAAATGCAGATGAATTAGTCTCTTTTGGTGTTGATTGTATGACTGGTGGGAACCACACTTGGGACAAAAAAGAGATAGTTCCACTACTAAGTACGCATGAAATACTACGTCCTCATAACTACCCAGACGAAGTAGATGGAACTGGTTGTAAGGTTTATGAAGTTGCTGGGGAGAAGCTAGCAGTTATAAACTTGATGGGACATTTTTCTATGCCCTTAGTCGATAATGCTTTTAGAAAGGCTAAAGATAGTGTAGCAGAGTTAAGAAAAAGTGGTGTAAAAAATATCTTTATAGATTTTCACGCAGAAGCAACAAGTGAAAAAAGAGCAATGCTAATGATGCTTCAAGGTGAAGTTAGTGCTATCATAGGTACTCACACTCATGTTAGCAGTGATGATTTTCAAATAGTAGATGGTACTGCATATTTAAGTGATATGGGTCTGAGCGGATGTAGAGATAATGTTATAGGGATGGATAGTAAAGCACCAATAAAGCAGTTTTTAACAGGGTTAAAGTCACACTTTGATATACCAAAAAAATGTAAAAAGATACTTCAAATAGCCATTATAAATATAAATGATGGAAAGTGCTCAAATGCTATAAAATTAAAATATTTTTGTGATGGCAGAATTATAAAGACTGAGGCTTGGATAGAGTCTTAAGCAGTTATTTTGTAATAACTATCATTTGCTAAATAGGTGTTTACCATAGTATGGCGAAGTTGTTTCTCTTGTGCTGACTGAAGCTCTGCTGGTAGAGATTTATCTATTTGCGGAGTTTGACTTTGAGTAATTTTTGGTTCTAAAAACAGAGAAAACATTTTTGAATTTTCTTTATAAGCATCTTTCGCACTATTAAGTGTATTTATTTTAGAAAATTTTTGAGCCTCTTTATCTTGTAGTCCATCTTGCATTTTTTGTTTGTTACTAAAGGCTTTATAGTTTGATATATAGTTAATAGGTAGAGTTTGAGTATTTTTTGACTCTATGGGAGAATATTCTTTTAATCTTGACTCAAAAGACTCACTAGAGGACGTTTTTTTTTCTAACTTTTGAGCTGAATTTTTATCAGTTGGGTTTGTAGTAATATATGTGTTATATGATGATACAAACATGACATCCCCCAACTTGTGAAATAACTCTATTATATGTCATTTAAGCTTACTTTATTCTTTTGTTTTTTTATCCGCATAAGTTTTTGAGTTTCAAGGATTAGTTGTTTTGCATCATCTGCATCTTTTGGATAGCAAGAATATGTTAGGTTAAAGTCAAAAACTATGGTGTCATTTACACTATAAAGAAGTGGAGAGGACTTTTTTATTTGATGTATTCTGTTGATGGTTGATTCTAGATACTTTTCATCTTTGATTTTGTTAAAGAGTATAGCAAACTCATCTGCACCAACTCTAGCTACTATATCTCCATCTCTAACTAAACTCTTTAAAAGTCTGCTTAAATGTTTTAGTAGCATATCTCCTGCATGACGACCGTAGTTTTTATTGATAGATTTAAAATCACTTAGATCTATGAAACATAGCCACATAGTCTCATTATCTCTTTTTTGGATTAGTTTATCAACTTTTTTTAAAAAATCATTTTTATTTATAAGACCAGTTAGAGTATCATTTGAAGCTGCAAACTTTAACTCTTCTTCTGCTTGTTTTATATAAGTGATATCTTGGCAAATGATAAGGTTTTCATAAATTTTCTCATCTTTTTGTAGTGGTATGATATTTGTATGAAAAAGAGTCTCTCTTCCCTCGGTATCAATAGCTCGCATAACACTACTTTGTGATGTCTCTATATTAGATTCTCTAGTTTGAAAAAAGAGAGAGAAGTGACTTCCTATCATCATGTTTTTATCTTTTAAAAAAAAGAGTGAGCAGGTATCATTTACTTGTGTGATGATTCCATCACTATCAACATAAAAACTAAGCATTTTTTTATTTAAGAGTTTATAATAATTTTCTTGTTTGGATAATTCTTTTTGCTCTGTTTGAAAGATTAGAGTTTTTCTGTTTATCTCTTGAATAGCATTTGCGTATTTTAATGAAAACTCTGAATTTTTTCTAAAGTAAGCAATTAAAAGCCTTTTTGACTTATTTTGTTCATATATCTCTATTTCTACGCTATAAAAGATACCCTTTTTTTGTATCATAGGTATCTCGAAGTTCTTTTGAGCATGACTCTTAAAAAGCTTTGTTATCTCTTGTTCAATTCCTATAAACTCCCAAAAAGCCTCTCTTGCATCTGCAGAAAATTTTAGAATATTTTTATCATCTGCCATCTCTACTAACTCTTCATTGAAGTCAATAATATTGAAGCTTTGATCAAAGATAAGATATGAAAGGTTGCTTTTTTTACATAAAAGAGATGCTATGGACTGACTTAACACTTTAAATCCTTTACTATTTTCGCATTTAACTGTTTAAAGAGATCTTCAACTGCATCTCCATTTAGTGCAGATGTTTTAAAAACACTAATGATATTTGTAGATAAGCCTTTTATCTCCTCTATATCCACGCTAAAGTCACTCTTGACATCGCTTTTGTTTAGAGCTATACAAATAGGAGCATCACTAACTACACTTAGAGCTGTGTTTATATGATCCTTTATAGACTCAATTGTGCCTTTACGAGTGAGATCTGCTACTATTATAAACCCTTTTGCGCCGCTAAGATACTGTTTAAAGATGGGTTTAAACTCTGTTCTGCCCTCTATATCCCATATTATCATAGTAGAGTCACCGAGTATTTTTTTAGAGATGCTAACTCCAATGCTACTAAGATACTCTTCACTAAAACTATTATCTATAAATCGTCTTATCAAACTTGTTTTGCCTGTTGCAAAATCACCAACCATTACTATTTTATATGCAAACATTATTTTCTCACTTTTTCCATGAAATTACTGCACATCGTGCTTCTTGTGAATCTTTATCAAAATCTAGCTCATTTGGATGTTCATTCCTACCTTGTGCTATTAAAGGTTGAGCTACTAAAGCTCTGTATTTTAAAAATTTCTCAACCTCTTTAGCTCTACTTTGAGCTAGTTTTTTGTTTATAGAATCTGAACCAGAAGAGTCACTATATCCATCTATAGATATATGAAGTGTGCTATCTTGTGACTTTAGTAAAGGTATGAGAGATATGAGTTTGTCAATCTCACTTTCTTTTATAATTGAGGAACCTTTGTTAAAATAAATATGAGTGTCTATATCTTTAATTACTACCTTTATCTCATCTTTTATTTCACTAACTCCATCTATATTTTGTAAGTTAACAAGGAGTTTTTCTTTGTTAGCTTTGCTTGAGACTTCTCCTTTTATAGTCAGTCTTGGATAATTAAATACGTAGCTAATATTTGAAGTAAAAGAGAGGTTAAAGCCTTGAATTAGATATGCAATATTTGAGCTTATCTGCATTGGATCATCAGTTATATCAACAATCATTAGTTTATTTAGTACTTTATTTATCCCTAAAATTTCATTTACTTTACTCTCTGCTAGATTTTTGTGAAATTTTGAAGGTACTTCTCCTTTTAATTCTATAGTCTTTGCATCTAGAAGTGCATCTATACGATAAGAAGTAAGTTGAGGTGTGGTGTAGAGTTTTTGTTTTACCTCACTCAGTAGTTTTGCATCTTGATTTGTCTCATACCAACTCCATACAAGAAAAAATAAAAGAATAGTAGGCAATAAAAATAAAAGAGGATGAATCTTTTTTGAAGTCTCTTTTTGACATGGTTTATTTTTTAGCAAATTTGATATTTTCTTATATATCTGCATATTTGAAAAACTGCTCAAATCTCCATTGAATTCTCTAATAGAATCTCCATGATGTAAAACGATAGACTCTAAAACTTTGCAAATCTTTTTGTGTGAGTGTGTATATAAAGGGCCATCCGTTATAATGGCAAAGTAGCTATACCCAGCATCTTCTATAGTGATTTTATTTCCACCAAACTCTATCTCTGCGACTTCTTTATGTTTTTTATTTTTATCTATCCAATCATTTATAAAACTCTTAATAGCACTCATCATAGCTGCTAACATCTCAGGTTCGTTGATTGGTGATTCGGGGTTTTGAGCGTGAGCTAAGACTATGCTACTCTCTTTGTGTATGAGTAGTAGTGCTCTAATGTTGGTGTTTGCATTTTGGCTAAGTAGGAGTTCGGTTTCACTCACACCTTGGATTTTTGCTTGGATTTTTCTTTTGATAACTTTTAGTGAAAGACCCTCTTGAATCTGCTTGTTTATAGACTCTAGCATCTCTTGAAATGTTTTTGTGACATAGCGGCTAATCATATTTCCCATAACGGGGTAGAGAGCATCTACTACTTCATCTTTGTGAGACTTTATCTGAACTCTAATAGCACTACCAATAAGAGGTGCTATTTGAGCTACGATTTTATCTTTTGAGTTTATGTAGTTTCTATCTATAAGCTCATTTACTATGGGAGAGATTGCTTCTAAAAGAGCTTCATCTTCTTTTAGAGTCTTATCGTCTTTAGCCATCTATATCAGTTAGTTGCTGCTCTAGTCTTGTGCCTTTTATACGCATTGCAGCTTCTACCAAGATATTTGCTATATCAGCTTTGTCAAGTTTGTCCTCATCTAAATCTGATATTCTCTCTTGTAGGATTGAAAATAGTTCATCTTTTATATTTTTTATATCTAAACTTAAAGACTCTTTATTATCCTTTTGAATACTTTTTAGTTGTTCATTTTTAGTGTTAAACTCTTCTGAGATAATCTCTAGCGAGTTTTGGATTCTTTTTTCTTGTTTAGAAGCAGAGTCTCTTACATCTTCTAGCTCATCTTGCTGTCTTATAGTTATGCTTTTTATCTTTGTTGAGATAGTTTCAAACTCATGGTTTATGCGAGAATTTAAATCTTTTTGGTTTTGCTCTAGCCTTTTGCTAAGCTCATCATGCATAGATTTTATTTCTCTTTCTAGTCTCTCGAATCTAAGATTTAGTTCTCTCTCTTGTGAACCAAAAAGTATCTCTTTTATATGTTCAACATTTCCTACTTTAGATAAATTTCCTTGATCGTCGATGATATTTTTATCCTTGCTTTTTCCCATGGTAACGCCTTTTTTAATTCTTTATACAAGTTAAGAATTATACATGAATATTATAATTAAGACAATAAAATTTTATAAAAAAAACTCACTACTTACTCACTTTTATTAAGTACAATTAGCAAAATTATAGAAACATTTATTAGTTAATCTTATAATAAGGCAGTTGAAAGCATATGAGAAAAGTCTTTATATTATCCTTCTTAATATTAATGGCAAATTCTCATGAAACTAAGTGTGAACTAAGTACACTCCATTCATCTACTTTTGAACTTCTTTTTATCGTTTTTATTTTTATAGCTCTTTTTTTATACAGTAACTTTAAAATGATAAGATTAAACAAAGAGTTAAAAAGCAAGATGCAAGAGGAATTAAAAAAGTCAACTGATAAAGATAGAATCCTTTTTCACCAAAATAAACTCTCTTCTATGGGCGAGATGCTAGAGAATATCGCTCATCAATGGCGTCAACCGCTCTCACAAATAAACTCTAATGTATTATTAATTGATGATATAATGAATGAGCAAAATATCAAAAGCAAAAAGATAGAAGATAGACTTTTAGAGATAGAATCTTTAACAAAATATCTCTCAAATACTATTGATGACTTTAAAGGTTTTTTTAGTACAAGTAGAGATAAAAAAGATTTTTTCATAAGAGAGATGATTGAAAAGTCACTCTATATTGTAAAAGGAAGTTTAGACAGCAACAACATTAAGGTTGGGATAGAAATAGATGAAAAATATAGATGTAATAGCTATGAAAATGAACTTCAACAAGTTATAGTAGTTATTTTAAATAACGCAATAGATGCACTTGTTGAGAGACATATTTACAATGCACAAATTAGAATTTTATATATTGAAAATGAAGATTTTTGTACAATAAGAATCTGTGACAATGCTGGTGGAATAACAAAAAGTACAAAAGAGAAAATTTTTGAACCATATTTTACAACTAAACACAAGTCACAGGGAACAGGCTTAGGTCTTTATATGTCTAAAAAAATTATTGAAGATATACTAGAAGGAGAGCTGAGTGTTAGCAACTGCAAGCTTGGTGTCTGCTTTGATATAAAGTTAGGATTAAGTAGTGAATGAATTGAAAAATAACTATACAATTTTATTTGTAGAAGATGAAAAAGAGATACGACAAAACTATGTGATATATCTAAAGAAATACTTTATGGATGTTTATGAAGCTTCTGATGGTGAGATGGCTTATGAGATATATAAAAATAAAAAGCCAGATATAATGATAGTGGATATAAATTTGCCTAAGCTAAATGGTATAGATTTTCTTAAAAAAGTAAGAGAGCTTGACCATACAATAAAAGCCATTATGTTAACGGCTCATGCTGATGTAAACTATCTTTTAGAAGCGACATCTTTAAAACTTACAAAATATCTTATAAAACCAATAAGCAGAAGTGATCTAAAAGAGGCACTAAATCTTGCTATTACTGAGTTAGACAAGTATGATGTTTCTTCAAAAAAGATACTCTTTTTAAAAGATGGATATAGTTGGAATTATAAAACACAAGAACTAAAAGGAGTATATAATATTGCTTTGACAGATAAAGAGAGACAGCTTCTAGAACTCTTTTTTTCAAATACAAATATTATATATAGTTATGATGATATCATTATTAGTATTTGGAATGATTATGAAGGTGACAAAATAAGTGCCTTAAAAACTATTATTAAAAACTTAAGAAAAAAGATTCCAAAAGATACTATAAAAAATGTTTTTGGTGTGGGCTACAAGATAGAACTGTAGCAACTACTCATTAATCTTTAAAAATAAAAACCTTTAAATACTCACTAGTTGCTCACTCTTGTAAGATAAGATTTCCAAAACTTAATATGAGGAAATCAAGAATGTCCAAAAAACATTTTACTCTGTTACTAACCGCGAGCTGTCTGCTCTCTTCCTCACTCTTTAGTTTAACACTAAAAGAGAGTATAGAAGAGGCGCTAAATACACATCCAGTTGTCCAAGAGAGGCTCAAAAATTATAGAGCTACTCAACAAGACTTAAATATTGCCGAGTCTGAGTACTACCCTCAACTTGATTTTAGAGCAACAGCAGGCTATACAAAAGCAGGAACTCTAAAAGACACTTCAAACGATAACGACTACAATCATAATGTAAAAGATGAAAACTATGGTGCGTATGAGACATCTTTAACCTTGACTCAAAATATTTTTGATGGTTTTGGAACTATGCATAAAGTTGATTATGAAGAGGCTAGAATCTTAGCTGCGGCTCATAACTACATAGAAAAAGCAAATGATATAGCTTTTAAGATGACAAGTGCATATATAAATGTACTGCGTGCAAAAGAGCTTACTCAAACAGCCAGAGAAAATGTGGCTATCAATGAAAACATCTACTTAAAAGTTAAAGATCTTTTTGATTCAGGTCTAACAACAGACTCAGAAGTTAAAAAGATTCAATCAGCACTCTCACTTGCTCGTTCAAACTACACAGTTCAGACAAATAATGCAAGAGATGCTGAGTACACATTTAGAAGACTACTTGGTAGGATGCCAGACATATCTCAGATGCAAAGACCTTCATTTGATATTGCAATGCCAGAGAGCATAGAGAGAGCTGCAATGTATTGTGTAGAGCACAATCCTTCACTTTTAGTAAGTCGTTATAACATCAAAGGAGCTCAATCACTTTGGGAACAACGAAAAAAAGATTACTATCCAAAAGTTGACTTAGAAGTTTCTCAGTTTTTCAATGATGTTGAAAAAAGAAATGCTTTTGACTCGCCAGATGATAGGTTTCG
>Ga0172377_10007109_pt1 | contig 11523 bp, 9 predicted proteins | sample Pumphouse3metaG_FD_119749 | JGI IMG/M metagenome (GOLD analysis project Ga0172377, IMG submission 119749) | Leachate microbial communities from a municipal landfill in Southern Ontario, Canada - Pumphouse #3 metaG | ecosystem: Engineered > Solid waste > Landfill > Unclassified | place: Canada... | reverse complement strand
CATCAAGGCGACAAAGAAGAGGCCTTGAATCGCTTCGGTGACGTTGACGGATGCTATCACATCAGTCCCCATGCGGGCAAAGGCAACTTTATAGGCTGTCATCCCCAACGACCAGAACATCTCGTTGAGAATCACGGGGACACCGGTAGTGAGGTAGCGCTTCACTAGTGCTTTATCAAAGGAGAAGTATTGTTTAAGAGGAGCTGCAATTGGGTGCTTCTTTTTAAATACAAAGAATAAAATTAGGACAGCTTCAGCTCCTCGTGCTATCGTTGTGGCTAAAGCCGCTCCACGCACCTCCATACGGGGAAACCCAAATTTACCTAAAATTAGGATGTAGTTTAAGATAATATTGAGCACCATAGCGAAGGCTGAAACATAGAGAGGGGTCTTAGCATTTCCGGTACTGCGCAAGGCGATGAAGAAGATTAAGACAATTGAGGAGAAGAGGTAGCTTATAGCCACCACCTCAAGGTACTCAACACCGTGGGCTATAACCACTGGGTCGTTGGTGAAGATCTTCATTAGTAGCTCGGGGAAGAAGAGAGAGAAGAAGGTAGCCAAAAGGGCTCCACTAAGGTTGAGCAAAAGAGCTATCCCCATCACCTTATGCATCCCTTCCCGGTTTCCAGCTCCCCAGTACTGGGCAATGAAGATGGCAGCAGCACTGCTCACTCCGTAGAAGAAGATTACAATTTGAAAGAACATCTGGTTTGCTAAGCCCACAGCAGCTAAGGCACTCTCACTAACCATCCCAATCATCAAAGTGTCGATAAAAGAGACCGATGAGTTGAGGAGGTTTTGGAGCATAATGGGGAAGGCTAAATGGAGCAGACGAGAGTAGAACTCCCCCTTCTCAGCTGATGAAAGACCACGCTTAATTTCAACCATGCGAGTTGTGTACCACTTTTAAGACCTTAAGGCAAGGAGAAGGGCCCAAGGTGAAGGAATAACTCTTTTTAATTGAATAGGTGGAATAAATGGGGTATGCTATTTCCTTGATTACATTTGAATAAAATAAGAGGAACTGTCTATGCCAACCCCATACCCCCTTTTAATCATCTTAAACCCTAATGCAGCGAAGGGGGGCGCTCTTAAACGTCAGCAAGCTATTGAGGAGTACTTCTCCTCTCGCAATATTCCATTCAAGATTGTTTTAACAGAGAAGCCCCTCGATGCAATTCAAATTGCCAAAGAGGTCACCTTGGAGGGGTATAAAACGATAATCGCTGCAGGGGGAGACGGGACCCTTAACGAAGTGGTCGATGGGATTACCCGTGCAATGCGTGAAAAAGGTCTCTCAGTTGAGGAGGCGCCGGTTGTGGGGCAAATTCCCATAGGCCGCGGTAACGATTTCGCCTTTGTGGCCAAAATACCCAGAGAGGTTGAAGCTGCTTGTGCTTTAATTGCAGAAGGGGAGTGGCTCTACACCGACTATGGAGAGCTCTTTGGAGGGAAGTTCCCTGAAGGACGCTGCTTTATTAATGGTGTGGGAGTCGGGGTTGAACCTCAAGTTAACTTTATTGCATCCGATTTTAAGAGGATCAGTGGAGTTCCCAGCTACCTCTTCGCTTTTATAAAAATGTTGAGAGATTTCCCTGTTCCAATGCGACTCAAAATCAAGGGGGACGACACCTCCTTTGAGGTCGATTCTCAACAACTCTCAATTTGTAACGGACGAAGGATGGGGTCAACCTTTATTATGGGTCCTAACGCTATCATTGACGATGGTCAATTAGATATTGTCTATGCTAACCAGCCCATAAAAAAGAGGGAGATCCTCAAATATGTGTTTAAGTTTTTTCCAGGGACTCAACTGGAGACTGACCGTTTTTCTGAGTTTAGAACTAAAGAAATCACAATAGAGGCAGAGGGAGATTTCATGAAAGTCCACTGTGACGGAGAAGAGGTGTCACGCGGGTGTAGCTCTCTTAGAGTTGTTATTTTCCCTAAAGGGATCAAAATTATAAGAAAAACTGTGTGATTATTTGACTAATGCCTAATGTAGTTGTATTGTTTATAGTGCGTGTTTCTGTATTTTTTTTACCTAAAATTATTATAAGGAGTCGGTGTTGATTAAAGATATAGTGCCTTCAGTACATTTTTATGATCAAGATTTTGTCGATATGTACGATAGGACTTGGGTCTGGATAGATGAGTTTTGGACCCAGGGAACTAAAGAGAACGGGTTTAGTGGAAACTATCTAAGTTACCCCAACCAGACAACATTTAATCAATTCTACTCGTGTTTGACAGCCCTTTTTTTGGTCTATAGTAACCAAACCTACTCTCCCTACCCTGTAATTGACTACTTCTATGGGAAACAGGAGGAGTCGGGGGCTATTCGAAGCGACTATTCGATTAAGGATGGTTCAATCTATCTCCCTAAAGATAACCCAGAGGGGGTCGCACCCCCCATCTTCGCCTATGTGGAGCACGGCTTTTACCACAAGATTGGCAATAAAAAGCGACTCAAAGATATAGTCCCCATTTTAGAGGAACATTTTGACTGGCTCAAAGAGAACTTCTTAAGAGAGAATGGACTCTACTCGGTCCCCCCTGCTGCTTGTATGTTGGGGAACGTCGACCGTTCAAAGGTCTACTATCCAGTTGACTTCAATGCCCAGTTGGCAGTTAATGCCCTCTACCTCTCAGCCATTGGAGATATCTTAAACGATAAAGAACTCTCTTTCCGCTACAAGAGACTCTATTTCTCCCTCAAAACTCGTATAAATTCGATGATGTGGAGCGCTGAGGACCAATTCTATTACGACCTCGATGCTAAAGAGAATCAAGTTAGGAAGAAACATATTGGCTCCTACTGGACCCTCTTGGCAGAGATCCCCAATGAGGAGCGGGCCGATGGCTTCATAGCCCACCTTAAAGACCCGGGGGAGTTTGGGACTGAGAACCCCTTCCCCACCATCCCTGTCAGCGACAAAGATTTTAGCGAAGATGGGGATGGCTACAACGGAGGGGTAATCCCGTTCAACACCTATGTGGTGGTGAAGGGTCTTGAGCAGTACAACGAATTTGAATTTGCCCGCGAGTGTGCCATTCGCCACCTCTATTTCATCCTCGACACCCTCCACCCAGAAGGGGGAGAAGGGGGAGATATCTGGGAGGCTTACCTCCCCAACCGAGAGGGACCCAGTAAAAGTACCTCTCTTGATAAATTTCCCCGCCCTAAGTTCCTCCCCATGGTAGCAATTGTCACCATCACCTTGATGATTGAAGATATTATTGGGTTGGTGATCTCTCTACCAAGAAAGACGGTCGATTGGACGATGACCTCTTTAGAGGTGATGGGGATTGAAGGACTCAGCTTAAAGCGCAATATGATCACTATTTTGAGTAACCGACAAGCGCGAGGGTGGGAGATTAGGCTAGAGAGTGAGAAGCTCTACTACTTTACCATCGAGATCTTGGGAGAGAACAAGAAAAAAACCCTCCCAATCCCCTCGGGTAAGTGTTCGATGTTGATTGATAAACTGTAGGTTTAGGTATGGGATGGATTGGGAAAATTGTGGGAGGGGCCCTCGGTTTAGCCATTGGAGGACCTTTAGGCTTAGTTGCTGGCATCGCCTTCGGCAATCTCTTTGACCGCTCAACCAATATTGGGAGAACTCAAAAAGCACCCACCTATACTCAAACGCAACACTCTCAGATGGTCTACTTTGTTGCCACCTTCTCAATGTTGGCTAAGATGGCAACAGCCAATGGGCGCTTTGTCCCTGAAGAGCGAAAAGTAATTGAAGATTATATGACCCATAAGCTCAAACTCGACCCATCGAGCAAAGAGGCTGCCTGGCGCGTCTTCAATGCTGCCCTTTCGGGGCAGGGGACATTTGAAGAGTATGCTCAACAGTTTTACGAGAGCTTTGCCCACGAGAGAGCCCACCTTGAGGTGATGCTAGATGTGTTGGTGGGGATTGCTGCCGCTGACGGGAAGATAGACCCTAGTGAAGAGCGTCTTATAAATAGGGCCGCTTCAATCTTTAGGATTAGTGCTTCTCTACTTGATGCTATAAAAAAACGGTATACCAATAACCTAGATGATGCATACGCCCTTTTGGGACTCACTCGACAAGCTTCAGAGGGGGATATAAAGAGAGCCTACCGTCGCCTAAGTATCGACTACCACCCCGACTCAATTGCTTCCAAAGGATTGCCAGAGGAGTTTACCCTCTTCGCTTCTGAAAAGTTTCGCTCAATTCAAGAGGCCTACGAAGCAATTAAAAAAGAGCGTGGGTTTACCTAGAGGGATAAGGAGAAAAAGAGATGAAAGTTGTTCTCATTGGAGCTACTGGCCATATCGGTTCATACCTTGTTCCCCGCCTAGTTGAGGCGGGCCACTCAGTAACCGCTGTTACGCGGGGAAAGAGCGCTCCCTACTTTAGTCACCCTGCATGGAGGGGTGTTAAGCAACTTCCCTTAGAGAGAGAAGCGCTGGAGAGGCGGGGTGAGTTTGGTAAAGCGATTGCCAACGAAAGCGCTGACGTTGTTATCGACCTCATCTGCTTCACCCGTGAGAGTGCTGCTCAACTAGTTGAAGCCCTAGAGGGGCGCATACAACACTTCATCTCGTGTGGCTCAATTTGGGTCCACGGTCCCTCTCTGGTTGTTCCAACAACCGAAAATGAACCGCGGGCTCCTATTGGAGAATATGGAGAAGGAAAGGCCCAAATTGAAGAATACCTACTAGAAAAAGCGCGAAGAGATAACTTTCCGGCTACTATTATCCACCCAGGGCACATTGTAGGTCCCGGCTGGAACCCCTTAAATCCACAAGGACATTTCAACAACGCTGTATGGCGTACTATTAAGAAGGGGGAGAGGTTGCTCCTCCCCAATTTAGGGCTAGAGACCCTCAACCATGTCCATGCCGATGACTTGGCTCAGATTTTCATGTTGAGTATTGAGAACTACTCTCAGTCCCTTGGCGAGAGCTTCCATGCTACTGCCGAGAGGGCTGTCACCTTGCGAGGCTTTGCTGAGTGGAGTTACCGCTACTTTGGACACGAGCCCAATTTAGGTTATCTTCCGGTTGAAGAGCTGGCCGACTCGTTGAGTGATGAGGACGCCTTCTTTGTGAGAGACCACCTCTACCGCAGTCCTAACTGTTCAATTGAGAAAGCTAAGCGGCTTCTCAACTATGCCCCCCGTTATACTACCTATCAGGCGATTGAGGAGGCTTTGATTGCTCTTGAGGCTAAAGGGGAGATCTAGTCGCTAAAGTCGACCCTCCCCCTAATTGAGCGGGCGAGGGTGAGGCGGTCGGCATACTCGAGGTCGCCACCGATGGGGAGTCCAGACGCGAGGCGACTCATTGCTATATTTTTACCCTTGAGGAGGTGGCGAAGATAAAGTGCTGTTGTATCGCCCTCCTCGGTGGGGTTAGTTGCAATAATCATCTCTTTAAAAGAGCCTTCATCAATTCTCTTCAGCAACCCCTCAAAGTTTAATTTATCAGGGCCAATTCCCTCTAAAGGGGAGAGAGCTCCCCCTAAGACGTGAAAGAGACCATTATAAGAGCCACTGGCTGCAATGGTCAAAACGTCTTGCGGTTGCTCAACAACACACATTAAAGAGCGGTCTCGCCCCTCATCGAGGCAGATGGGGCAAGGGTCACTCTCAGTAAAACTACCACACACTGAGCAGGGGAAGATAACCTCTTGGATTGTCCCAATTGCTTCAGCGAGGAGTTCGTTGTAGTGGCTATCGCTGTTAATAAGGTGGTAGGCGAGGCGTGAGGCACTCTTAGGCCCCAAGCCAGGCAGTCGTGCTAATAGCTTTATAAGGGTCTCTAAAGCATTCATCTTGGTCCACCAGCGGCAAGGGAGGTGGCCTCCTCTTTGAGGAGCTCTTGTATTTGGGCAACAGCGTCGTTGAAAGCGGCGGCGATTAAGACCTCTAAAGTCTTAACGTCGTTGGGGTCAACGAGCGCCTCTTCAATCTTGATAGATTGCACCTCCATCTTACCGTTGATGGTCACCTCAACCATAGCGCCACCACTGGTTCCTGTGGCGTAGAGGGTGTTCAACTTCCCTTGCATCTGCTCCATCTGGGAGCGCAGTGAGTTCATATTTTTAATCAGATCGAATGGGTTCATAACTTCTCCTAGCTGTGGGTCTCTAACACCTCTCCCCTAAACATTGAAGCAATCTCTTTGAGGAGGGGATCTTTCTCCTGTTCATCAACGACAGGGGGTGGTGCCTCTTTGAGGAAATCAACACGCCCTTCGTAGCCGGCGACCCGTTGCAATAAATTAATCAAAACATCTTTATTTTGATTGGCATTGTCAAGGGCATAGGCCGAAGAGAAGACAATTTTTACCCCCTCTGCGTCGCGATAGAGGTTACTAGCTTGGCTCAGCACCATCCCTGCCGGTTGTCTCTCTTTAGCTAAGGCTTGGATTAGTTCAGGGAGGAGCGCTTTGTTAAACTCTTTAACAACGACAACCTTCTCTTTTACTTCCACCTTAGGCACCTCTACACGCGGCGGTGTAGTAGTGGGTGTAGCAACCACCTCTGCCCCTTCAGCGAGGGTTGTCTTAAGGGCAATAAGCTGCTCCACCAGCGTCGCTGAAGAGACCATCTTAGAGAGGTTTGAGAGGCGACTAAGGGCTAATTCTAGTTCAAAGCGGGGGTTGAGAGAGAAGCGGCTGTTGCGGTAGAGCTCTAAAAAGAGCTCTAAGGCAGCTTCAAGTTGCTCTTCGCTAAACCCTTCGCGGATTTCTTGGGGGATCCGCTTAGGGTTAACCCCCAAGAGAGCTTCGTTGGTCACTCCCCGTTTTATTAAGAGGAGGCACCGGATGTACTCCCCTAAGTCTTTGATAGTTTGTTCAACAGAAATGCCCCTAGCCAGTAACTCTTCTAGAACGTCAAAGGCTCCGCCACTCTCGCCATTGAGGAGGGAGGCTACCAATTTGGAGAGATTTTCAAGGCCACTCAGCGAGAGTTTCTCTTCTATCTTGGCAAGGGTAATGGCACCATCACTGAAGGCGACCACTTGGTCAAAAAGGGTATAGGCATCGCGCATTGAGCCCGTCGCCTCTTTGGCAATCCAGAAGAGGGCCTCATCTTCGGCTTCAACGCCCATCTCCACCGCCACCTCTTTTAAAAGACCTTTAATAATCTCGAGGGGGATAAGTTGGAAGAGGAACTGTTGACATCTAGAGCGGATGGTGGCAGGTACCTTATGGGTCTCAGTAGTGGCAAAGATGAAGACAACATAAGCGGGGGGCTCCTCAATAGTTTTGAGGAGGGCATTAAACGCACTGATAGAGAGCATGTGGACTTCATCGATAATATAGATTTTGTAACGTGAACTTTGGGGAGGAAAGAGGATCTCTTCGCGAATTACCCGCACATCGTTGACGGAGGTGTTACTAGCTCCATCAGTCTCAATTACATCCGGGGAAGACCCACGGGTTATTTCAAGGCAATGGCTACACACGCCACACGGGTAGGGGGTGGGCCCCTTTTCACAGTTGAGGGCTTTAGCCAAAATCCTGGCAGCTGAAGTCTTACCAACGCCACGGGGTCCGCTAAAGAGGTAGGCGTGGGCAATTCTCTGCTGTTCTATCGAGTTCTTTAAGGTTGAGACAACAAACTGCTGACCAACAAGTGAGTCAAACAGTTGAGGTCTTCTCCTCCTAGCTGTCACTTCGTATACCATCTCTACTCCACTCTCCTAGACTATACACGGGGAGGGGGAAATAAAAAAGGGCTCTATAAGAATAATATTTCTAAACTAAAAAGAGGACTATTGTCGAAAGAGCATCAAACTCATTTAACCAGGATCAAAGTTCTAAGGACGCAAAGCAGTTATCGGAACAACGAATACCCCATCATCTCTTTTGTAGGCTGCATTTGAAAGGCCACTGATTACACATAGTGATTTTGCTGGTTTCCTAAACTTTCTATTGATTTTTATCAGCTTTTTGGCAGCTTCGTCTATTTGGTGAGCTCCCAATTTAACTTCAAATGCACACCAAGACCCATCAGGGAGGTCAATGACAGCGTCAATTTCTTCTTTTTGATAATCTTGGTAGTGGTATACTTTTCCACCAAAGGCATTGGCATAGATTTTCAAATCTCTAATACAAAGAGATTCAAACAAGAGACCAAATGTTTGCAAGTCCCCAATGAGTTGCTCTTCACTCCTAATGCCTAGCAGAGAACAGGCAAATGAGGGGTCGGTAAAATGGAGTTTTTCAGCCTGTTGCACCCTAAGAGAAGAGCGTAGAGCGACACTAAATGGTTTTTGGTTCTCTAAAATAAATAGTTGGGCAAGGAGTTGGAGATAGTCATCGATAGTCTCCTCGTCAATTGAATCTTGTTCTACTGTAGCCATATCCTCTTTTAGCTTTTTCTTCCCCATTGTTGAGCTCACACCTCTCGCAAGAGAGCGTAATAAAAGCCAAACTTTAGCTTTGTTTCTTTTGCGCGAATCAATTTTATCAACATCTTCTTCAACAACATTTTTTAGATACATTTCAGGGACTAGGACCGCATTTTCTGTTGACAATCCAATACTAGCGGGCCAGCCCCCCCTTAGAATGAGATATGCAATCTTTTTTAAATCTACTTCCCCAGTGAGCTGAGGTTTTATAACTCCATTACAAAGATCTTCTAACGAGACATGAGCAGAAGAGTCTCCACTCTCATAGAGCGACATCGGCATCATTCTAAGGGTAACTATTCTACCTGTACCAGAATGTAAAACCCCTTTATTAATGGGTGTTGCAGAGCCTGTTAGAATGAATTGCCCTTTTCTAGGGGATTGGTCAACGTAAAATCTGATGGCATCCCAAAGAGAGGGGACCTCCTGCCACTCATCAATTGCCCTTGGTTGTTCTCCTTCAAGGACAAGTGAGGGATTTAGTTTAGCTAACTCTCTGTTTTGAAAGTTTCCTGTGGGATCTCCTACATAAAATGCACTTTTTGAGTGTTTCTCTGCTGTCCAAGTTTTTCCACACCACTTGGGTCCCTCAATACAGACTGCTCCAAAAGCTTGCAGATATTGTTCTATAATTTCATCAACGACTCTTTTACGATATAGTGAATGGTCCATAAAAATCCCCTATTCGTTTTTAGTGTAACAAGAAAAGAGCTATACCGCAACAGCATTCGGTCTTTTTAGTAAGAATTATTCGGTCTTATTCTTTGATTATATTCGGCTTTATTTGTGCAATCCGTTCGGAATAGCCCCATAGCGACCGGCTAAGTATCCCCTTTGAATATCTTTGGTATTGTGCTCCTTAAATTCAGATAGGGGGTATAGGTCTGTTTTACCGTCATGATCTTTCTCTGCAAACCAGATTTCATCTTGCCTGAATATTTCTTGATTAAGAAGATTTGACTCGTGGGTGGTAAAAATCAATTGTCCTTTGGTTTTACTGTCTTCTGAGAATTTCCTAACAAATTCTTTTATTAGTAGGGGGTGGATGCTACGTTCTAACTCATCAATAAAATAGGTCACATCTGAAGTCATAATATCGAAAAACACTGTTAGGTACTCCATCAATCGCCTTGTCCCATCCGATTCTTCTGAAATTTCAAAAGTGACTAATTCTCCCTCCTTAGTTTCGTGTTTAGTTTGGATTTGTTTACCAAATATTTCCTCCCCTTCTTGGACAAAGATAAAATCTTCTCCATCTTCATTCAAGAACCGAGCAATACCAAGGGGATTAGTCTCAATTTCCCTCCGTATACGCTCAATCTCTGTTCTATTATTTTTACCAAAAAATTCTTCAATGGGTTTTTTGGTTGTTAAAACTTCTTTGATGCCTATATCTATAGAACACATCGTATCATCTACAAATTGGCGAAACTCTTTGTCAATGTCGATTTGGTGAGTAAGTCCTAAAAATCTCTTAGCTGGAGTAATGATTATGAAATCATAAGTGATCCAATAATAGGCACGTGCAACGTGTTGTAGTGCTGGATTTTCTAAATCAGCTATTATTTTTAGTGCTGTTTTGTGGGGTTTTATAAGGTTCTTCTCTAAGACACTTTTAAGAACTTTGCCTTCGTCGCTTTCCATGAAAGTATCTGAAAACTGTAAAGCAATTGCTCCATCCCTGGAAGCTGTCCTTTCAAAGACAAGTGTATCTTCTTTTTTCCCAAGTCCTGAGAGGTATAGCTCTTCCCTCTCTACAGCATTCTCTCCAATTTCCAAAGCATAGAGGTAAGCAGTTCCTTGTGTAATGAATTCAATAGCCATCATAGTAGGAGTCCCAAGAGAGTGGAAATGCTTCACTCTTCTTAAATATGAGGCGGTGGGGATTTGCCCATTCACTACGACACCCTTTAGGAGATCTAAGGACTTGATTAAATTAGATTTCCCAGCTCCGTTAGCCCCATAGATAGAGGCTAGCTTCAACAGTTCAAAGTTGCCACAACTATAACAATGACTTTTTAAGCGAGTGAAGCGGGGAGCAGGAAACATATTAAACTCTGTTTCCTTACCGAAGGAGTAAATATTATTAAAAACACATCGAATAAACATACGTGATTTTATAACGTTAAGACAAGGAAAGCAACAAAATATAGGTATTACACTAATATTATAGACTGCTGTTGTTAATATTTCACATAATTAGTTGAGAGCAACACTAGATAGTGATCTAAAAAAGGAATATTGTGAGTATCCATTGGGAGGTAATCCAGTTATATCAGGGAAACAGGCTGTCTTTGACAACGATAAGGAAATCGTATAGATTGTAGGTAGCACACCCACCGCGCCTCTGTTTAACATGCGTACTTCGGTGGGTTTTTTTATAACTTGGGTACAAAAAAACCCCTTTGGCAGCAATACATTGGTTGTAGCTCATTGCCCTAACACTTACCGCTGCTACCTTCCGATCCTGACGGGTTTAGGCGAAGGACAATAGTACAGAATCTATCACTAGACCAAAGGGGACGGAGAGAGAGGGATTCGAACCCTCGGAGCCTGTTAGAGCCCACACCCTTTCCAAGGGTGCACCTTCGACCACTCGGACATCTCTCCAAGAGGGACTGAAACGGAGAGAGAGGGATTCGAACCCTCGGTACCGTAAACAGTACAACGGATTTCGAATCCGTCTCCTTCGACCACTCGGACATCTCTCCCCACAGACTCTCGCCTACGTAGCCAAGAGGATTCGAACCTCCGACCGCCAGATCCGCAATCTGGTGCTCTATCCAGCTGAGCTATGGCTACAAACCTTCACTGTAAAAAATCAAAAAAAACGGAGAGGGGGGGATTCGAACCCCCGGTACCGTTCCCAGTACAACTCCTTAGCAGGGAGCCCGATTCAACCGCTCTCGCACCTCTCCAAAGAGCTACCATAGGTAGTGGACCTGATCGGGAAGGTCCATACGGAGAGAGAGGGATTCGAACCCCCGGAGACTCGCATCTCAACGGTTTTCAAGACCGCCTCCTTCGACCGCTCGGACATCTCTCCAATCAGAATTCAAACTATAGCGAGGGGGGTATCCTTTGTCAAGTAAAGGGGAGCGGTAAATCTTGACACTT
>Ga0172377_10007107_pt1 | contig 11528 bp, 6 predicted proteins | sample Pumphouse3metaG_FD_119749 | JGI IMG/M metagenome (GOLD analysis project Ga0172377, IMG submission 119749) | Leachate microbial communities from a municipal landfill in Southern Ontario, Canada - Pumphouse #3 metaG | ecosystem: Engineered > Solid waste > Landfill > Unclassified | place: Canada... | reverse complement strand
TGTTCAGAAATAACCTTTCCATTTGCCTGATTCTCGTGAATGCTTTTTGTGCCGCCAACCTCGTCACATACCTGAGGGTATGCTCCTCGTTGTCGGCCCCAAAATCAAATCACGATTTTTTCGACAAATTGTCAAGTTCATTTTTTTACAGCCCCTAAATAACAAAAAAAAGGAAAAAGATGTATGAAAATCTGGATCACAATATTTGCCTTAATAGTAACTGTATTCTCTGTTAACGCCCAAACAAAAATTTTTGAGTTAAAAATCACACCGGACAATCTGAGGATTTACGACAAGTATCATCAAAACGCCACGGAAATCGTAACGGAGTCCGGCAAAAAAATAATTCACTTTAAAAAGCACGGCACACTGATAATTCCACTCGTTCTCACTGATTTTATAGGGAAAAAGCTCAAAATTAGTATTTCGTTCCGGACCACTAATGTACCGGAAACACCGAAGGGGAAAAACCCAAGTGTATATGGCTTCAAGATGCTGTTCTGCGGTAATACGACGGACAAACAATTTTACGGCAACCAGATTGGGCCATTTCGTGGAACTTGCGACTGGCAAATAGCAACTCGTCAAATAAAGCAAATGGTGCCGGACAATCTTGCCAACCTCTGTTTCAATATCAGCAACCCCGGCGGTGAAGTCTGGATCGATCAATTATACATCGAAGACCTTGCAACTTCAAATGCCGTTTCCCAGGAACCGTTTCCACTTAAAGCTTCGAATGCCACACTGCTGCGACTAGGTCCAATGAAACAAGCGCCGAAAATCGATGGTCGTATAGGCAAAGATGAATGGGTGCAAGCCTCCACCACTTTCGGCGGCATTTCCGACCAAAGTGGCCTGATGACCTCACGCAAGAATAATTTTCGTTTTGGCTATGACGACAAATATCTTTATTTTGCGATTACCAGTGAACTACCACTATCTCCGCAAAAACTCACCGCCAAGGATACGGTAGAATTCATTATTTTACCGCCGAAATCATCCAAGCCATGCATTGTTCAATTCGATTCTACCGGCAAGGGAACAATTGCTTCCGGGGTGAAGATAGCGAATAATTTTGCACCTGATTTAGTGACTAGCAACCAAGGGGAGTGCTGGACCGCGGAAGTGGCCATACCACTAAGCGCACTTGACATCAAGATGGTAAAAGACGGCGAAACATGGGGAATCCAAATGATCCGGCATTGGTCCAGCGATTTGGAAAATGGTTTTTGGCATAAACCGAGTATGGATGGAAAACTAGGAACCTTCATTCCCGACGCCACAGCACCTGCGGTAAGTTTCGACGGATTTGGTCATCATGAATATGAATCCACCGGCAACTACGTCTGGAGTTACCGGGTAGAAAACACCACCCCATCTCCAGTGAAACTTGTTTCCGGCTGCTATATGGTCGGCATTACAGGCGCGCCGACCCTAGACATCAAAAATCCCGATCTCATTGGTAAAGCCACAAAACACCCGATCGGCAGAAAAAGTACCCTCGCTCCGGGGAAAACAGGAGAGTTCAATCTGTATCTAATGGCACAGTTTCCCGGCAAGCCCCGCCTGCTCTTTTCGCAAGTGCGTGATGCCCAAACACAAACCAATTATTATACCCGCACGATGTTTTGGGATGTGGGACAGGCCAAGAGAACAGCAGGCTGGATAGATCGCCTTGGTCTACCATATCTTTGTGCCGGATTTTACCCATCCTATGGAAATAAACTACGTGTCGCTGCTGTTTTTAGTCTTAGAATCCCCTGCAACTCAGCGGTTATTACGGTAACCGACACAAAAGGGAAAATTTGGAAGACCTTAAAATATACCAATTCTGAAAAGATACTCAACGATATCGAAGATGAAACGATGCTCCCCAATCTCCCGCTTGGTGAATATATTGTTACTCTTGATGCTACCGCTAAAAATGGAAAACACTACACTCACAAACGGACCTTTGCCATCCGTAAGTTTCCGTGGCAGAATCTTAATATAGGTAAGGAGCGAATCATTATTCCCCCCTTTAAGCCTCTTATTATTGACAAGTCGAAAAAAGAAGTCCGTGCCCTCCTTACTGGGTACAAATTAGGCGGTGCTCTTTGGGACGCCGTTTATGCTGAAGGCAAAAATATTCTTGCCGCACCGATTGAATTCTTCCTGAATGGACAAAAGTTTTCCACCGGAACCGTAAAACTTATCTCTGCCGAACCGGATCGAGTTGTTTATGAATCAAATGTATCGCAAAGCAATGTGCAGCTACAATTGAAACACGAGTACGACTATGACGGCTTTTGTAAAGTAACTCTCCGGGTCGTTCCACAAGGCAAGACAATTGTAAAGAGCTTTCAACTTCATATTCCGCTTCGGGATGAGTATGTCCGCTTCTATGATCCACTGAACAAATCCGGTGCCCGCGCCAAAAGCGCGCCAAGCCTTGCCGTACCAAAAGGAACCGGTGTCCTTGCTCTTCCCGCCGTTTGTACCCGCAAAGGCCGATTGGAGAATTATTTTTGGTTCGGCGGCCAATACAAAGGTATGTGCTGGATGATCGATAACGATCGCCATTTCTCGTTGTCTCCATTGTTGGACGCACAGCGCCTTAGCCGCAACAAGAATACGGTCACCTATACCATTGACATCGTGAACAAGGCCACAACCTGGGAAAAACCCTTTGAGATCGTGATGGGCTTCGAGCCAACCCCGGTCAAGCCGCAGCCGGCAGGCTACCGCAAGATCGGCGAGTTTATGTATGACTATCCACCTCCCAAAAATTGTGACTTTGCCGGAATGGGCGCAGGATACAACATGGTTAATGACCTCCTTTATCCACTGGGTACCATTCCCAACGGCGATATGAGTTACTATAAATTTCTCATGGCTTCCCGCAACAATATCCCCACCCCAAAAGAACGCCTGGCTTTCGTTAATGATTATTTTGCTCGAAATGCCGACTGGATAAAGAAGAATATGCCGTTCGTGGACCTTTCAGTGCTGCGTCAAATGTTGCGGGACAAGCGAAAGTACGGGCAGAAATATTTCCTGCTATATCATAATCCGGCCCTCTATTCTCATTGCTGGCCCGAGGCTGAGATGTACAAGGCTGAGTGGCTGCCCTGGGACTATCCAGTGGACGATGCTGCCAATGAATACATCGCAACCCATACTAAAGAATATATCGACAAGATGCTTTACGAGATGCGCGAACAAGCCCGAATGGGATATGATGGCATGAACTTTGACTGTTTTCCGCTTGGTGGTGGTTTTAATACTGAAATCGGTGCCGGCTATCGAGTTAAGCCGGGCAAGGTACCTCTCATTTATAACAAAAATATGTTATCAATTGCGCCTCCTGGAATCAGAAGTGGCAAGTCTCTCTTCACCTGGCGCGAATTAACCAAGCGTACCGCCACCATGCTATATATGGAAAACAAGCTCGTTTACGGTCGTCCGTGGGTAGAGCTCCATGCCTCACACGCCCAATGTGTCCCGATTACCGCTTTCTGCTCCACCACTATTACTTGGGAGCGCGGAAGTGGCGGCGGCGAATATCAGAGCCGTTTCCCTGAAAGCTATATTCTCGCCGACATTGTTGGCACTCAATCCGGTATCATTCCTCGCACCATTGTTTCCACCAAAGGGGCGGTGAAGGGAATTTCAAAAGCCGACGAAGTCAAAAGTCTTATCGCCACATCCTTCGGCTTTGCTCTAATGAATCACTCAGACCAAGGCGTCGAGGGCAGACACCAGGAATACGCCTCAGCCAGGGACTTGGTTTTCTCCTTTGGTTATGGTGATCCGGAGGTGGAGATTTTTCCTTTCTGGGGCAAGAAAAAACAGCCGGTAAGTTGTAATGCAAAAGATATACGAATGACCGTTGTGGTACGTCCTGACGGCAAAGGTCTTCTGATGATCGGCAACCTCGGAAATAAAGTAAAAGCCACATTTGATCTTTCTGGATTAGGCTATAAGAATTGTATCACTAAAAATGCTGAAACGGACAAGAAATTAAGCGATAGACAGAAAGTTACCATTGAAATTCCGTATCATGGATATGCCTTGATCTTAGCGGAAGCCGTAAAAGAAACAAAAAGATAAAGCTCCATGCTACAGGAACGCGGTATTAGCCCCACTGGAATAAATAGGACTAAAAACACGATGATTGAGACGTTGTGTTTGCCTCTTTCAGTCATGCTTCCGAAGGATCTTTTTCTAAATAGACGCCATTTTTGATTCCTTATTCCGCTGGATTATTCGTGAGATTTACAGCGGAATTTAAGGAATACAAAGAGTTCATTCTTGAATGTTATCAGGCGTTTACAAATATTATTTGTTTCGTAGTATTCGAGTTCTGGATAGAAGTGTAAATTTTTGAAGCGTTTACAAATTTTCTTGCAGATAGAACGGTATTCTTCATTGCTAAGCGCGACGCACATATTATAAAAAAACATAGCATCTTTAAACAAATTTTTGATATTTGACACCTAAAAAAATTTTAACAATAACAGGAAAACAAAATTATGATTCGAAACAGTCGGTCTGAGAAAGATGAAGATTTTTTCCAGAAGGAGCAATTTTTAAACACGAAACTATTCTCTAATCTTCGCAAGAAATTTTGTCTGGATGGAATATGGGATTTCCATTTTGCAGAAAACGTTAAGGAAAATTATCAAATTGATAAAATTGAATTTGATACGGTCATGTCGGTGCCCGGATGCTTTGACGCTCAGGACAAATACCGTTTCCGGCGCGGGATCGGCTTTTTCCGTCGTAAAATACGTTGTCATAGCATAATTAAACTGGCAATTGGCGGTCTGGGTTTACGAGGAAAAATTTACTGGGACCGCAAGCTGGTTGGAAGCTCTGAACTGCCCTATTCGCCGATAAACCTGGTGTTTGACGCAGGTAATAATGAGGAACATGAACTTATTATTGCAACAGACAACCGGATTGACAATTCTCCTTCGTCAATGTTCCAGCCGTACTATGATTTTTATGGATACGGTGGTATCTACCGGTCAGTATATCTCAGTTACCTGCCGAAAACCTGGATCGAATATTTTCAGTTGACTACTTTGGATATAACCGACGGAACCATACAACTTAAGCTGGAACTTGATGGCAACATCCCGAAAACGACCAGCGTTTCTATCCGTTTTGACGATAAATTCCACAGTCAACACAAAATCACCGGCGCAACCGGAACCTTAGTTTTGAAAGTTCCAGATTTTCATCTCTGGTCACCAAAAGATCCGACGCTGCACCAGATTACTATTGATATCGGCCATGAGCAGGTACGAGAGTATTTCGGGATTCGACAGATCAAAGCAGAACAAGGGAAAATCCTGCTGAACGAACAAGTGCTAAAGCTAATCGGCTACAATCGACACGATTGTCACCCGCAATTTGGCAATGCCATACCGGATTCATTGCTGCTAAATGACCTGCAGATGATTAAGGATCAAGGATGCAATATGATTCGCGGTTCGCATTATCCGCAATCGGAACACATGTTAGAATTGTGCGACCGCCTCGGACTGCTTGTCTGGGACGAGTCACTTGGCTGGGGAAATCCGGTTGCAGTATTACAGGACGAGGAATTTCAGCGCCGCCAGTATGAACAGACTCGCCTAATGGTTCGAAACAGCATCAACCATCCTTCCATCATTATGTGGGGATTTCTCAACGAGGCCGAAACCTGTAAACCGGAGACTAAACCGTTTATTGAAAAAATCTGCCGCCTGATTCGCGAGGAAGATGAGTCCAGATTAATTACTTTTGCGACAATGTATGGAATCCGAGATCTTTGTTTTGACCTGATCGATGTTATTTCCTTCAATACTTATCCGGGTTGGGGTTCCAGAAAATCGGAAACTCAGTTTTTCGAATCATGGGAAGTCCATAAGGAACTGGATGCTTTGGCGGATTTCATTGCGAACTCGCCTTGGAAAGACAAACCGGTCATCATTAGTGAAATCGGTGCAGAAGCTCTTCCCGGAGACCACAGTGGTCGACGCTGGTCTGAAGAATATCAGGCAAAATTATTGGAGACAGCCTGTCGCCATGTCATCGCGGAGCCGCGGTATGCAGGCATATTGATTTGGCAGTTTTGTGATATCCAAGCCGAGGAAAACGGCCGTTTTCTCATACGTCCTTATGGATTCAATAATAAAGGTGTCGTTGATTCATACCGTCGTCCCAAACTTGCCTGGAGAACCATCCGCAATCTGCTCAACGACATTCAAAATTGATCATATTTTCAGTTATACGATAGAGGAGAACCATCAGCAATCTGCTGAATGGCATAGTCCCTTATAATCAGGACAAAATCTGTCCATAAATTATAGGAATGGATAGACAAGGAATTTTCACAATGTCGAATAATTTACGGGTTGGTCATGACGACCTTAATAAATTTTGTATCGCGGTTTTTGAAAAATGCGGCTTGAGCCATGAAAACGCGGGATTGGCTTCAGACGTATTGACTATGGCTGATTTACGGGGAATTCCCTCACATGGCGTCGCCAGGCTGCGCCGTTATGTAGACGGTTTAAAAACCGGCCAAATGTTGCCGGATGCTCAAAGTAGTACGGTAAAGGAAACCGCCTCGTCAATCGTAATTGATGCGGCGGGGGGGATGGGAGCCCCAGTCAGTGTCCGCACCATGCGGCAGGTAATCGAAAAAGCGCGGACGAGCGGAGCGGCCTTCGGGTGCGTGTTCAATTCCAACCATTTCGGGATTGCCGGATATTATGCGCAGATGGCGGCGAAACCTGATATGATCGGCATTGCCATGACCAATACTGCCGCGCTAGGTGTACCGACCTTCGGGCGGCAGGTAATGTTCGGGACGAATCCACTGGCTTTTTGTGCCCCGGCCAACCGCGAAAAGTTCTTTCTATTAGATATGTCAACAACCGTGGTGACACGCGGGAAAATTGAAGTATATGCATCAAAAAATCTGCCTTTGTCGCATAACTGGGCCGTAGACAAAAGCGGTAAATCGGCAACAGACCCGGAAAAGATTCTGCATGATATGCTTTACCGTTATGGCGGCGGCATTCTTCCGTTGGGAGGTGAAGGCGAACAGTTCGGGGGTTATAAAGGTTACGGGCTGGCGGTGATGGTCGATATCCTATGCGCCGTTTTGTGCGGTGCGCCATTCGGACCGGATATCTGCGACACGGAACTATCTTCAGCGCGGGTCAGCCATTTTTTCGGGGCAATCAAACTTGATCGTTTCCGCGACCCGGAAGCATTCAAAAACGACATGGATAAGATGCTGCGCCAGTTAAAGGACACGCCTACAGCGGAAGGCAGCGAACGAATTTACGTCGCTGGAGAAAAAGAATTCAAAAACGAAACCAAGAACCGCTGCAACGGAATTCCGCTCAGTTTTCCAACTTACGAAAATCTGCAAAAAATCGCCGCCGAATTCGAGCTTGAAACACCAGTGCTGATTCATTAGATGGAGGAATTTAACATGTCATATATAGACAAACTTTTTAGTTTATCAGGGCATACCGCAGTAATCACCGGCGGTGGTGGGGTTCTCTGCGGAGCGATTGCCGAAGCTTATCTCAAAGCCGGCGCCAAAGTCATCCTCTGGGGGCGAACCATTAAGACCCTGGACAACAGGAAACAAGAACTGACCCAAAAAGGTTGTGAGCCTAAAAATATTTTTTGTTTCGAAGTCAACCTCATGGATGAAGTGCAGATAATCCAGACTCTGAGAGATTCGGTTGCAGTAGCCGGACCGGCGGATATTCTGGTCAATGGGGTCGGCGGCAGCAGTAAACGTCTGCCGCTGATTGACACGGATATCGCCGAATACGAGCGGGTAATAAAACTGAATCTGTTGGGAGGCTGTCTGCTTCCGTCCAAACACTTCAGCCGTTACTGGATCGAAAACAAAATGCCGGCATCGATACTGAATATTGCGTCAATGGCGTCTTACAATCCGCTATCAGGGGCTTATGCCTATTCAGCGGCAAAAGCGGCGGTGGAAAACCATACCAGAGCCATGGCCAAGGAATTAGCTCCACATCATATTCGCGTCAATGCCGTCGCCCCTGGTTTTTTTCTAGGGAAACAAAATCGCAGTCTGCTGACTGATGACGATGGTAATCTAACCGAGCGAGGCAGGAACATCATCTCTCGTACACCGTTTGGCCGTTTCGGGCGCGCTGAAGAGTTGTGCGGAACCGCGATCTTTTTGGTTGCGCCTGCGGCCGGATTTGTTTCAGGAGCGACTATCCCAGTAGATGGTGCCTATCTCTGCGACAATATTTAGCGATTCAAAAAACTTAAATAACAGGGAAAATAACAATATCTTTCAATGCATTTCATTTGTTGCTCGACCCGTATAAAAGTTTTTCCGGTCCGTTACGGTTGCTTTATACTCGTCTTAGAAGATCCATTTAAAAGAAAAAACCGCCACCGGAAATAGTACTTTCCGGCGGCGGTTCTTTATTAGGGATATTATTTATCCCATTTTAACTTCAATTTTGCGGGCCTGTTGTTTTGCATTTTTAGGCAAAACCAAACTCAGGACTCCGTTGCTCATTTTCGCGGTAATTTTTTCCCGGTCGATTGCATCGCCCAGCGTAAATTGTCGCTCATAGCGTTTCTTCGAGTGGAACTCGCAGTCTGTCATCGTAAAGCCATCTGGAATTGGAATTTCAGAAGAGCCCTTGATTTCGAGGGTATTCCCCTCCAGATCGACATTCAGGGATTTCTCACTTACTCCTGGGAGATCTGCGGTAACAAGCACTTGGGTTGCATTCTCGATAATATCAACGCGAGGAGTTAAAACTGTCGTATTTTCATTTTTCTCAATTGCAGTAGCAGGTTCCTTTTTTTCTAACTCTTTACTCATAATAGTACCTCCATCTTTCTATTTTTAGTTGTTTCTTTGTTTCATTTTTCATGCCGGAGTTTTTTTCACGGAAAGACCGGCTTGTTGTTCATTAGTCTGCCTTAATACTGATTTTTCGGGCAATTTCTTCTTGTGCTTTGGGCAGTTTTACCGTCAGGATACCATCTTTATAATTAGCGGTGACCTGTTCGGGATTCACATGAAATGGCAGTGCAAAACTTCTGGAAAAAGTTCCAAAGCCGCGTTCGTCTTTCATATAAGAATCTCCTTCTGCCAAGGCCTCATCTTTGCGTTCGCCTTTGAAAACCAGAGTATCATTTTTAACTCGGACATCAATATTATCAGACTTAATACCTGGTACTTCAAATTGAACGATCAACATCGTATCGTTATACATTGCATTGATAGGCGGATATTCACGTTCAACAAAAGAATCGAAAAAGTCTGAAAATGGATCATTCGAGTTCGTTAAAGTATTCCACGGATTCCACATTGATAAAGGTTTACGAATAGTAATCATAATTTCTTATTTCCTTTCTTTTCTTGTTTGTATTTGTTTTATTGTTCACCGTTTCTGCAACGTGCAGAACGGCCGTTTTTAAGAATTACAATTTATGAATATAACAAATAGCGTGCCAATATTAAAACAAGATTTTTTTTAAGGACAAAATAAGAAAAGGATCCCGGGTTTTTTAAAAAAAGCGATATAAAATGATACTATATTGTCACAACCATGGATCATGATGTCACAGTTATAAACGGGCGGTAAAAGAGCCGTATCCCCACAACACGACTGCTTTCGTCCGGCAATTTGCTGTTTAAATCAAAAAAGACGCACCTTTTTGGTACGTCTTTACGTGTTTGTCTCCAAGACAATAGGACATTCAAAGCAGGACGTTTTTCCCGTTGTTGGAAAAACAACTCTACGCCGTTGTTATTCTTTCGCTGGATTTTTGGAATCATCCAATCCAAAATCAAACAGCTTTAATTGACCGGGTTTATCTTTTCTGCGGCAGCGTTTTGATTTGGCAATTTTGGGCTGCTGAATATCATCCAGCTCATTGCTTTCCAAATTTTGCAACACTTCCGTTGCACGCTGAATCACCTTCTTCGGAATTCCGGCAAGACGCGCAACATGAATTCCGTAACTTTTGTCCGCGGCACCGGGAAGAATTTTACGAACAAATATAATATTCTCGCCTTCTTCCTTTACCACCACGTTATAATTTTTAACGCCCTTCTTTGTTAGCGCTAAGTCGGTTAATTCATGATAATGCGTTGCAAATAACGTCCGCGCCTTGGAACTTAGCGTGTCATGCAAAAATTCAGCGATTGCCCAGGCAAGACTCAGGCCGTCAAAAGTGCTGGTACCGCGTCCTATTTCATCCAAAATAATAAGACTGCGCGAAGTGGCATGATTCAAAATATTTGCAGTCTCGACCATTTCAACCATAAAAGTCGATTGCCCGCGGCTGATATCATCCGCTGCGCCGACGCGCGTAAAGATTCGGTCTGTCAGACCAATTTTTGCTTTTCGGGCGGGGATAAAGCTACCCATTTGTGCCATAATAACAAGAAGTGCAGCCTGGCGGATATAAGTCGATTTACCAGCCATATTCGGGCCGGTAATCAATGCCAGTTGATTTTCTTTCGTATCTAAAACAGTATCATTTGGCACAAAGACGTTTTCCGTCATTTGGGCATCCAGAACGGGGTGTCTTCCATCGCAGATATCCAACATTTCTTCTTCGCACATTTCAGGACGGACATAGTGATATTTTCCAGCGATTTTTGCCAGCGATGCGATACAGTCTACCACCGCCAGTGCATGAGCGATTTGCTGTATTTGAACAACATCAGCACTGACCTTCTCACGTAATTCTTGAAATAGCTGCAATTCCAGCGCCTTGCTTTTTTCATCAGCGCCCAGTACTTTATCTTCAATTTCCTTTAATTCCGGCGTGATAAAACGCTCCGCATTCACAAGAGTCTGCTTCCGCATATATTCCGGCGGCACAGATTCTAAATAAGACTTACTGATTTCAATAAAATAACCGAATATTTTATTATACCGGACTTTCAGGGACTTAATGCCAACGCGTTCCTGTTCTTTCAGCTGATATTGGGCGATCCAGGTTTTCCCCTCAATAGAAGCTTTTCGAAATTGATCCAGATTCTCATTATAACCATCCCGAATAAGGCCCCCGTCTTTTGTTGAAACGGGTGGCTCATCCACAATAGCACGAGCCAGCAGTTCGGTTAGTTCCGGCATTTCAATAAGCTGGTCTTTTTGTTCCAGCAGCAGCTTTGCGGTCGCCGAAGCGAGTACCGAACGCAGTCCCGGCACTTCCTCCAGGCCTCTGCGCAAAACGAGCAAATCGCGGGCGCTGGCGCTTGTGCCCACACATAAACGCGTTACAGTGCGCTCAATATCACGAACCGTTCCCATAATTTCCTGCAGCTCTGCTAAGAGCATCGGCTGTTCCACCAGATTCTGTACTGCATCAAGGCGCAAATTAATAGCGTCAATATTTTTCAAGGGGCGTAAGACCCAATCACGCAGCAGGCGTGTGCCCATTGGCGTAATCGTTTCATCCAGCACAGAAATCAGCGTATTATTTTTATTTCCGGCAAAAATAGGGTCTACCAGTTCGAG
>Ga0172377_10007106_pt1 | contig 11530 bp, 14 predicted proteins | sample Pumphouse3metaG_FD_119749 | JGI IMG/M metagenome (GOLD analysis project Ga0172377, IMG submission 119749) | Leachate microbial communities from a municipal landfill in Southern Ontario, Canada - Pumphouse #3 metaG | ecosystem: Engineered > Solid waste > Landfill > Unclassified | place: Canada... | reverse complement strand
TTGTTTTAGAAGGCATTAAAGCGACAAAATAATTTTTAAAAATTAATTAATATGGCAGAAGAAAAAGAACAAAAAAAAGTTGCAGAAGAAAAAGAACAAAAACAAGTCTCAGAAAAACTTCAAGATTTAATGAAGAAAATAGAAGAATTAAGCGTAATGGAGCTTGTTGATTTAGTTAAGGCCTTAGAAGATAAATTTGGTGTTTCTGCAGCTCCACAAATGGTAGCTGGAGTTGGAGGCACTGGTGCAGGCGCAGAAGAAGCAGGCGCAGGAGAAAAGAAAGAAAGCGTTACCTTAATCTTAAAAGACGCTGGTCAGGCAAAAGTACAGATTATTAAAGAAGTTAAGGATATTTTAGGTCTTGGCTTAAAAGAAGCTAAAGATTTAGTTGATGCAGCACCAAAAGAATTGAAAACAGACATTCCTGTTAAAGAAGCAGAAGAGATTAAGCAAAAACTTGAAGCAGCAGGAGCAACTTTGGAAATTAAATAGATTTATTAGAAGAATCAGCTCAGTGGGTGATTAGCTCAGCGGTTTAGAGCGCGTCGTTCACATCGACGAGGTCGCTGGTTCAAATCCAGCATCACCCACGGATTTCCTTGACTCTTATTGATATATTCTTTAGAATATATAAAGAAGATAAAAACTCATAAAAGGTCGAATTTAATTTATCAAATCCTTAAGTCTTTTTACTTGAAGATTTGGGTATTAAAAATAAAAAATTCTTTAAACTTATGAAGAATAAAACTTGGTTAATTATTGGCATTGTTATCGTTTTAGTGATTGCCATTTTCATGATTATTCGCTCTTCTGGAAACATAGAAGAAACTGAAGAACCTCTTCCTATTATTCCTGAAGAGGAAATAGAAGAAGAGCCAATGCCTGAAATAGAAGAAGAAACAGTCTTACCTGTTCCTGAAGAAGAGGTAGGAGAGGTGGAAGAAGTTGTGGAAGAGTAAAACATTTTCTTGCATTTTAAAAGCCTTTGTTTTTACAATAAAGGCTTTTTTAATTGAATTAAGGTAATTTATTAAAATCTTGGCATATTTTATAATTATTGATATACTAATAGGTAATAGAAAGGTCGAAAAAAGTCATAATATTAAGGTTCTTTTAAATACAATTTTAAAATGAAAATTAATTCAAAACAGATTTGGTTAATTGTTGCGGTTATTTTAATAATAGCGATAGGGGTTGTTGTCTGGCAATCAACAAAAGATAAAATTGGTACAGAGATCCCTGGCATTAATAATATACCTTCTGGTACATCTAATGGAGGCTCAGAAGCTCCTTCTGAAGCATCTAGTGGAGGCATAGGAGCAATGACAGATGATATTTATGTTGAAATAGTAGCCCAAGCCTCTTATTACATGCAGACAGATCCTCTGAATTTATTATCACATTATGAAAGTTTGTATCGCAAATATGGAGTAACCGAGGATAACTTAAGTGCATATACTGATTTATTAATGGAAGATATGGGGCATTATATGGAACTTGCTGAAAGAATAATGCAGAGAGAGCAGGAATTGTCGGGTAATTAACTATTAAAACCAATAGTTACTTGGTTTTAAGTTATCCCCAATAGACTTGACAAGGTTTTTATATTTGCTATACTAATAATGCTGTCGTTTTTGGCTTGCCAAAGGCGACAGCATTTTTTTATCTCATATTATTTAGGAAGTTTTATATCTTTAATTCTTGACAAACTTATAATAAAGATATATTATAACTCAATTAAGAACTTTGAAAACTTAATAAAAAAAAGAAAGGAGAGAAAAAATGGAGAAGCTAATTGATTTTTTTCTATTTTTAATAGGAGTAAGAAGAGAAAAGAAAATTCCTGTAAATTTTCAGCCGTCGGTTACTGTTTTAATCCCTGCTTACAAAGAAGAAGAAACAATAAAAGATACTATTTTAAGTATTCAGGCTCAGAGCTATCAAGTAGATGAAATTATTGTAATAGATGATTGCTCTAAGGACAAGACTGGTTTAATATCAAGATCTCTAGGGGCTAAAGTAGTTCGTATCCCTAAAAATTCAGGGACTAAATCTAGGGCTCAAAATTTTGGTCTTAAGTTTGTTAAAACTGATTTAGTGATTACTGTTGATGCTGATACTATCCTTGATCAAAAAGCGATAGAATTAATAATTCCTGCTATGAGTGATCGCAAAGTGCTTTCAGCTTGTGGGTTTGTTATTCCTCAAGTAATTAAAACTTTTTGGGAAAGATGTCGCTTAATTCAGTATTTGTATTATATTAGTCTTAATAAAAATGCTCAATCTCACTGGCAGGTACCATTAGTGTCTTCAGGTTGTTTTTCAGTTTTTAATACAAAGATGTTAAAAAAAATGGGTGGATTTCCTGAGGGGACGATAGTGGAGGATATGGATTTAACCTGGAGAGCCCATCTTGAAAAGAAAAAAATTAAATTTATACCTGAAGCAGTTTGCTATCCAAAAGATCCAAATAATTGGCAACAATACAAGGCACAGGTAATGCGTTGGAATAGAGGATTTTTACAATGTGTAAAAGAATATAAAGTATCATTGATAAAAAATCCTCGCTTATGCTTTTTTGTTGCTTGGTATCTTTTATCAGGGATTATCCAGCCTCTGTATTTAGGGTTTTTTATTTGGTATGTGTTTTGGTTTTTTTCAACAAAAGCCTATCTAGGGGAAGTAATTTTTATTTTAATATTTTTTGGACTTTTGTTGGAAATGTTAATTGTGTTTACTTTTGTTCTGATATCAGGAATTCGTTATAAGCACTTTAAAATAGCTTTAACCAGTTTTCCTTGCTATTGGTTAATAAGCCCAATTGACACTTATTTGTTTGTAAATGCCCTAATACAAGAATGGGTTTTAGGGAGAAAACTTGAATCATGGGAAAAAGGGCATTGAAGGGAGGGATATACTTGATTGTAAAAAATATAAAAAAAGGAAAGGAGGTGAAATAAATGTACGGAGGACCTCAAACTATATCTGGAAGTATAATTCATATTCTATGTCGTTACCCTATTTTAGTAGTTCCTATAGCTCTGGGCCTTATCTTTGGAATACCTAACTTATCTCAAGTTGCTGAAGATAGTTTACCTAGCTCAATGATAACTTTTGCTTTTGATGATGGGTATTTTTCTACTTATGAAAAAGCTTTTCCTATTTTAGAAAAATATACATTTCCGGCTACGGTTTTTGTAATTTCTTCAGTAATTGGAGAACCAGGTCATATGACTGCGGAACAAATTCTAGAATTGGCAGATAAAGGATGGGAGATTGGTTCTCATACTGAAACTCATTCTGATTTAACTCAGCTTACTGATGAACAATTAAAACATGAGCTTGTAAACTCAAAGCAACATCTTGAAGAACTGGGTTTAATAGTAAAGAACTTTGCCTCTCCTTATGGCAAGTATGACGAAAGGGTTATTAAAATGATAGCTAAGTATTATGATTCTCATCGAACCGCTTGGCCAGATGGGTTAAATGATTTACCCTTAGATAATTTAAATCGTTATTACTTGAAATCTGTTTCAGTTGAAGCTAGAACGACTATAGAAGAAGTGAAAGAGTGGGTAATAAAAGCAAAGAATGAAGGGAAATGGTTAATTCTCCTTTTCCATCGCATTGATGAAACAGGCGATTATAACTGGACCTCAAGGGATTTTGAAGAAATTGTTAAATTTGTGCACGAGGAAAAGTTTAAAGGAGTTTCAATTAAAGAAATGAGGTGATGATTTTATAAAATGATAAAAGGGAAGATAAATCTTCCCTTTTTAATTTAAACCTTATATATTGACAAAATTGTATAAATGATATATAATCTTGATATATTTGAACTAGTAACTTGAAAATTAAAAAATGAAAGGAGGTGAAAGAAATGAGAAAAAGATTGTTAATCTTAGTGGTTTTAATGGTATTATTCTTGGGTGCTTGTAGAGACGGAGCAATAATTCCTTCAGTGACAGAAGATATAGAGATTTGGGTAACTGGCTTTGAGCAAGAGGTATTCTGCAATAACGCTAAGGGTGTCACCAGGGTTTTTAATGGAGACTTACCTAAAGATTTGACAAGATGTTATGGTCCTCCTAGCTGTTGCCCTCCATGTAATTGCCCAGTATGTGAAGTATGTGAAGAATGCTCAGAATGTCCAACTTGCCCTTCTTGTGGACCTTGCTGCTGTTATTTGAAATGGGGAAATGTCTACGTTGATTACAAAATGAAGAATTTAGGGTTAAAGGATTTAACCGTTAAAAATGTTTGTTTTGAAATCACGTTTGAAGACAACACAAAAACTGTTAAATGCGTGGAATTACAAGAAGGTTTACTAGAGGGAGAAGTAAAAGGTAAACAAGCTAAATTCACTCTCTCTCCTGTCAAGAGAGTGATTTACGTTGTTGTGCAAAAAATAGAATATTATTAAAACCAAAAGGGACTATATTATATAGTCTCTTTTTCATTTTAAAAGTTATCCACAATAGACTTGACAAGGGATTTGGATTTGATATACTAATAATGCTGTCGTTTTTGGCTTGCCAAGGGCGACAGCATTTTTTATTCCATAGTTTGCGAAATTATTAATTAATGAATAAAAGACTTGACAATTTTTATTTATCATGTATACTGTTTTGTAGTGGGGTAAGCTTTTCCGGAAGAGCTTATAAAACCTATTTTCCAAAATTTTGGAGGTTTTAAAGTGGCGTTGAAAAACGCCACTTTTTTTTAACTTAATTCCTTGATTGTTTTAAAGAAGATCCTATTATTTATTGATAATATAATAATTAAGATTTACAAATTGAATTATTAAGTATTGATTAATAAAATTTTCTAATAATGATCTTTAAAATAACTCTTAAGAATTATTTTTTAAATTTAAAATTAAATTTTTAAAAATTTCCTTAAATTTGACAAATTTGTTTTTTATTTAAAAAACTTGACAAGGACTTGACAAATAAAAAATAATAGAGTATCATGTAAGTACGGTGGGGTTCTCCCCTGGGTCTGCAAAGGCCCAGGGGAGACTACTACTAAGTAGATAAACAATAAAAATGGTGGGATGCTCTCTTTTAAACAAATACAAAAGTTTATCTGCTTCCGAGGCAGATTAGTTAAATTGACGTTATTCGTCAATTTTTTTAATTAACCACTAGATTAACTATTAGGGATTAAAAAAAGAATATTGCAGGAAGATTAGTGTTTGTGTTTTCCCCATATCAGAAATCCTCCTAATAGTTCATGATGGGACAATAGATCTATTAAAAGTGATTTTAATTTCCTTAATGATTAATTAAAAGATTATTTTGTTTCATATGCATTTAATTATTTCAGATTTTAGTAAACATAATGAATTTGATTAAACATAGAAAATTTTTACAATTATTATCATTTTTAGTAATAATAATTTGTTCTTTGTTATTTTTAATAAATGATGTTGATGCTAAAAGAGGTTGTTGTTCTTGGCATGGCGGAGTATCTCATTGTGACTCATCGGTTGGGGGATATGTTTGTAATGATGGCACCTATAGTCCTTCTTGTACTTGCGGGGTTATAATCCCTGTTCCTATTCCTTCCCCAACTACTCTTGAGCCTACTACAACGACTACTAAACCTACAACTACAACAATAATTGGTATAACACCCGCTGCTGTATTAGAAACAGAAATTCAAGAAAAAAACCTAGGAATAGAGGAAGAACTAGAATTTTCAGCTTCTGAAAAATTAATGGCACAAGTACATAAAGAAAACATTGGTATTTCTGCTTGGTGGTGGATAATAGGCATAGGGGCTATATCTTATTTGTTTGTCTATAAATTTAAAAAATAAAAAACTAAAGGTCGAAAATTAATGAATTAAAAAAATATGAATAAAAAATTTCTTACAAAAACATTTGCAATTGCAATGGTATTAAGTTTATTACTTTCTAATGGATTGATGTTAGGATTGGAGAGAGCAGAAGCAAAAGTAAGAAAAGAAGACCCTAGTAAAAATGGAAATGGGAATGGGAATGATGAATTATATCTTTGTCATTTTGAAGATGAAGGAGATAATCCTTATACAAAGATACTAGGGTTTGAGAAGAATAGCATAGCTGGCGAGCATGATAAAGACGAAGATGATATTATTCCTAGTTATCTTTATACTTCAGACTGTGATGTGGAAAATCATAACTGTAAACTAAAAAAAATAGATTGGGGGAATTCTAAGACGCAAGGAAGTGTTTTGGGAGACTCTATTAATCTTGATGGGCATTTATGGCAAGGGTCACAAGAATTAGCTTCAATTATTGGGGATAGCACAAATATTAAGGTTTCTTTTTCAGATCCCCTTATGGCATATGTTATAGATCTTAAAATAAAAGAAAAAGATTCAAAAGGAAAAATATTATCTGAAAAAGATTATGCTTCTAAATGCCAAGGTCCAGAGGGTTGTACTCTTTCTCCGGAAGAAGGAATTAAGTTTTACTCTGTAAGTTGGGATCTGCAAAAAGTTAACAAATTTCACTATGAGTGTTATTATCCTGGTAAAAATTTGGAGAGTGGGCAAGACATTTTAAATAATAATTGCGAGGTTCCCTCAGAAAATGAAAATGGGGAAGGGAATGGGGAAGGGAATGGAGAAGGGGATGGAGAAGGGAATGGAGGAGGGAATGGAGAAGGAACTACAACTACTACAACAACAAGACCTGGTCCTACAGGTTCACATATTCCACCACAAGAAGCTCATGGGGAAGGCTCTTTAGGAGAACCTGGCCCTGGGGAGGGTATTGTAGCTGGTGCTGCTTGTGTTCCTTATATCCAAGAATATATTCAATATGGAGCTGATAATGATCCATTTGAAGTTAGGAAATTACAAATCTTCTTAAATGGATATTTGGGATTGAATTTAGATGTTAATGGAATTTATGATTTAGAAACATTTGAAGCTGTAAAAACATTCCAACTTATGTTCAAGGATGATATTTTAGCTCCTTGGGTTGCAAATGGATGCTTACCTTCAAAAGAAATAGCTACGGGTTATGTTTATCGAACTACTAGTTGGGCGATTAATAAAGTTTTTTGCCCAGGAATGGAAATAGATATTTCTGATGAAATATGTTTTGGCTTAGGTGAAGGATTAGTTTTAGGAGAATCTATTGCCTTAGCTGATGATGGCTCAATGTCAGAAGGAGATATTTTAGATTTTCCTGTTAGTTCTGAACAAGAACCAGAAGAAGAAGTAATGGAAATTTCAGAAACTGAAGATATAGAAACAACAGAATTAGAAGAAACAGAAGAAGAAACAGCAACTAATAAAGGAGCCATAATAGCTTTATTAGTTGTTTTAGCCTTAGGTGGCTTAGCTTACTTTATCTTTAGAGGAAAACGAACTTGAAGGTTAGAAATTGGATAAAAACAGGGCTAAATATAGCCCTGTTTTTTATTTCTTAAGTTATCCACAAAAGACTTGACAAGGTTTTTATATTTGCTATACTATTAGTGCTGTCATTTAGAGAAGCTTGCTTCAATGAATGACAGCATTTTTTTTATAATTTTTTGATAAAAGAAGTGATTAGTCATCTCTTTTTTTATTTGTTAATTAATTAAAGATAGTTTTAATTTATATTGACTTTAAGTATTTAAAATGGTATAATTATAAAAGGATAAAAGAGTTCTTTTAAAAATAAAAATAAGGAGGAAAAGAAAATGGAAGAGAGAAAAAAGAAAGTTTTTATTTTAATTTTTGCTGTGGTTTTTATATTCATTTTAGTAGATTATGTAAATTGGAGATTATCCCATAATTGGGAGATTGTAGATACCAATTTACCAGTTGAAACCATAAACAGCACCGTATGGAGAAGCGCAAGTATAGATATACTTGATCCTATCAAATCTCCTCCAAAAAGTTATGAGTATTCAAATCTTAGGATAGCGGCATTTAAGGTACGGTACCCTAAAGCTAAGGGAGGAGGATATGTTCATGAAGTTTTTCTTAGGGAGTGGTTTAAGAGGAGTAACTTAAAAGTTCGCTATACGGGCTTTGAAGGGATACCGGATTTTTATATTGCTGTAGAATTCATACAGGGAAGAATGGAAATCATCAGTGATAGCAAGTTATATAATTATAAAGGAGAAATCTTTATAGAATTATTTTCCAATAATAAGAATTTACTGGCTCAAAAAAGAATTAAGGTAAACATAAATAACAAACCGCCAGAGGTAAAAGAATTAACAGGGCTTTAAAGCCCTGTTTTTCATTTCTTGAGTTATCCACAAAAGACTTGACAAGGTTTTTAAATTTGCTATACTAATAATGCTGTCGTTTTTGGCTTGCCAGAAGCGGCAGCATTTTTTTATAATTTTTTGATAAAAGAGATGATTTATCATCTCTTTTTTAATGGTTAATTAATTAAAGATAGTTTTAATTTATATTGACTTTAATCATTTAAAATGGTATAATTATAAAAAGATAAAAGAGTTCTTTTAAAAATAAAAATTAAAGAGGAGAGAAAAAAATGAAAAAGGTTTTTATAGTTATTCTAATTATAATTATAGGGTTATTTTTAATAGATTTTATAGGTTATGTAATAAAATCAAGCTATAAAGAGAATAAGGAGCTGGGGGGAAGTTGGGAAATCGAAAGTTTAGACCTGCCAATCATAATAAGAAAAAACTGTATCGTAGTGGGGGGTCCAAGTTGGGAACCAGAAGACCCTTTGCCCTCAAGAGTTGAAAGGGATGTATTTTTAGAAATGAGGGTAGCCAATTTTAGAATATACTACCCTAAAACAAAAAATATAGTCCATGAAATTGATCTCCAAATGTGGGAAAAGCAGGGAAACTTGAAGTTATATGTCGCTAGACCTGAAGAGTCGAACCCCTTCAAAATGAGTACTGTAAAGTTTATAGAGGGGAGAGTAGATATCTGGCTTAGAATGGAAGTCGGTAAGTATGAGGGGGAGATTCATATTCAGCTAATTAATAATGACGGGATATTAATAGGTGAAGGCAAGGCCTTTGTGGAAGTAAATATAGAAAAGGGGGTGCTAGAGATACTAGAAGAAGAATTTAATATAACAGGGTCTTAAGGCTCTGTTTTTATTATTTCTGAGTTATCCACAAAAGACTTGACAAGGTTTTTATATTTGCTATACTAATAATGCTGTCGTTTTTGGCTTGCCAGAAGCGGCAGCATTTTTTTATAATTCTTATTATTGACAAAAAGACAATAACAAGATATTATCTAAATTAGATATTTAGTACTTTGAAAATTAAAAAAGGAGATATTAAAAAATGAAAAGGAAATTGGTTTTAGGAGTTTTTGTATTTTTGATTTTAATTATTTTTTCTTGTTTTGCTAATGCTCAATATAATTTTCTTTCTGAACAATCAAATTGGGGAATTGAGCATTTAAAAGAAAAGTATCACATAAAAGATAAGCAAAATAAAGAAGAAATAATAGTAGAGGGTTTTATCTGGGGAGTTATCGTCCCAGAAAATGAGGGATATTCTTTTATAGAATATACAGAAATGATTGAGGATAAAGAATATATAATAACAGAAATAATTATAGAAAATCCTCAAGGGTCTATTAGGATAGTATGGGGACCAGGGGCACAGAATAATCCTTTAGACGTCCCTAAAATTATAGTGAGGAGGTGAAAAGAAATGAGAGATGAAATGAAAGAATTTCTATTCGTATGGATAGGGATTCTGGCTATTGTAGGATTGGTTTCCAAATTTGTCCATGGCCTATATATAAGAACAGTTCTTAGTTTTCTGGAAAAATATATGGATACATCATTGGCCATGACATTGTTTTGGATTGGGTGGTTATTCTTTCTTTTGCTGGTTTATAACATTTACGTGAATATTACCCTTTACGACAATTGGGATTGGGAAAAAAATAAAATAAAAGATTGGGAAGAAAAAAGAAAAAGGAGGTAAGGATTTTGAAGAACAGGATAGATAAAGTTCCTAATATTGAGGTTGTAATAGAGGATAGGGAGAGAAATAAAAAAATTGTCATTGCTCAATATCCTAAATCAATTATTCTACCTGAAAGTTACTGTGAGGATATGGCAGAGGTAATTTTTTCTTTTTTGAAAAAAAATACCGGCAAATTTACTGGTAAGATAAAGAAAGATTTTAAGAACTTTGTTTTTTACGAAAAAATGGTAAATAAACAACCATTTGAAGTAAAAAACAACAATAATAATTTTAAAAAAAGGAAGACAAAATATAGGAATAGTAAAAAACTAACCTTCTTAAGAAAGAGATAGAATGGAATTATTAAAAAGTATAGGGCTGATATTGTTATCAGCCCTGTTTTTTATTATAATAATAAGAGAATCTAAAATTGTAATTAACATATTATGAATTTATCAATTGGAATTGTGGGTTTGCCAAATGTGGGAAAATCTACTCTTTTTGAGATTATTACTAAAAAACAAGTAGATAGGGAAAATTATCCTTTTTGTACGATAGAGCCTAATGTTGGTGTGGTGGCAGTGCCTGATATTCGGGTTGATAAATTAGCTCATTTAAATCAATCAGAAAAAAAGATCTATACCACTGTAGAGTTTGTTGATATTGCTGGATTAGTTAAAGGAGCAAGTAAAGGAGAGGGTTTGGGTAATCAGTTTTTAGCTCAAATCAGAGAAACTGATGAGATTGTTTGCGTTTTAAGATGTTTTCAAAATGATAAAATTGTTAATACCTTGGATCAAATAGATCCATTATTGGAAAAAGAGATTTTAGAAACAGAATTGATTTTAAAAGATTTAGAAACAGTTAATAAAAGATTGACTTCTTTAGAAAAAGAAATCAAAACAGGAAAAAAAAGCATGATGGAAGAAGAAAGAATATTAGCTAAGGCACAGGATTTATTGCAACAAGGCCAGATTCTTTTTGAACAAGAGTGGGAAGAAGAGGAAAAGAAAGTTCTTGAAACTTATCAATTATTAACATTAAAACCTAGATTGTATTTGTTAAATGGACAAGAGAGTGAAGTACCAGCTCATATCTTAGAAACTTTTAATAAGAATAATTGGCCATATTTAATTATGGATGTGGCCATGGAATTAGAAACCATAGATTTATCTGAAAGCGATAGAATAGATCTTGGGTTATCGCCTCAATCAGAAATTAATACCTTGATTCAATCAACATACAAGTTATTGGATTTAATAACTTTTTTTACTATTGAATCTAATCAAACCAGAGCTTGGATTTTATTAAAAGGATTAAAAGCTCCTGATGCTGGGGGAGTAATTCATACAGATTTTCAAGAAAAATTCATTAAGGCTGAGATTATTAATTGGGAAAAACTATTAGAAGCTGGTTCTTGGAGTTTAGCTAGACAAAAAGGCTGGCTTCAATTAGAAGGTAAGGATTATGTGGTTCAAGATGGTGATGTGATTGTGTTTAAGCATGGATAAGATAATTGCAAAAAGATATTTGTTCTATGGAAAAGTCCAAGGAGTGGGTTTTAGAGCCATAACAAAATGGTTAGCTCGGAAATACAATATCTTTGGTTGGGTTAAGAATAATGA